>Ga0197143_1000196_pt1 | contig 71166 bp, 56 predicted proteins | sample GBS70_MetaG_FD_148603 | JGI IMG/M metagenome (GOLD analysis project Ga0197143, IMG submission 148603) | Sediment microbial communities from Great Boiling Springs, Gerlach, Nevada, United States - GBS 70_MetaG | ecosystem: Environmental > Aquatic > Thermal springs > Hot (42-90C) > Sediment...
GGATAAAAATCATCACTTACATAAGACATAAACAAGGATAAATTTTCATTTTTATATGCTTCTATCATTTTATCAAGCACCTCTTTTATAACATTTTGTATATTACCTTCTGCTACAGTAACTTCTTTATATGTCAATTCAATATTATTTGTTTTTCCTCTTGTATCTATGGCTTTAACATAAATCTTATATGATTTTGAAATTTCAGGCCTGAAGCTAAACACAAAAGAACCATCGTCAGAAAGTTTTGCCTTCTCCCAACTTTCCTTGCCATCAATACTCACTTGTACCGAGCCTATTTTACCTTTTCTTATACGTGCTCTACCTTTAATGTAAATCAAACCATCTTGTAATGCGTCTTTATAAAGGATAACTTTATTATCTATCTCATCAAAAGACAACTGGTTCAAATACAAACATTTAATCTCAACTTCCTCCTCTGACCTACCAAAAATCCACCACTTAGCCTCTAAATTAAACGCAAATACACACATAATAAACAGAAAATTTACTAAAGCCTTCATTTCACTTTTTCCCATAACTATGGTTAACCTCCCTTCTCTACATTCCAATATTTATACCTGCTGTTATACTTGTTTCTTGGAAATTGTTAAGGTTGTTATCACTATTATAGCCATTGTGATAAATTCTCAAAAACAGAGCTGCCTGATGGTTGTATATTGAAAGAAAAGTTGGTCTATAGTAAAAACTAAAGTTTAAGAATGTTTTTTTAGTGTCGTGCCCCTTTCCTTTATTTAATTCATTTTGTCCTAATTTAAGAGTTGAATTTATTTTTTTATTAGGCAAATCCAAACCCAAACCTAACGAATATTCAAAACTTTTATCTAAAACATCACTAAGTTCATCTTTGGACACCAATCCACCCACATATAAAGAAGGCCTAAAGACCACTTCTCCGAATGTCCGCCTAAAACTAAAATTAGTATTATATGTATACTCATTACTTCTCCTCACATTTTTTGTATCATACTTTGTATATCCCAAGTTAACTTCGCCGTCCACAAGCCAAAATCTGTCTCTTAAACTCAAATTTATGTAATTGTCAAATACTTCATTGCCACCTTTTTGGTTGTTAATTTTATATGATATATCAATCACAGAGTACTGCCTTTTGAATAATTGCTTAATTGTTACGCTGAACTCGGGCTTATAATTTTCTGTTGTGTAATTTTTACTACCATCAAGGTTATTCCTATACCACAGTAGTCCTGTGTTCATATTCACAATTTTACTCAACTTGTATCTCCACTTAATTTTAAATTTTTCTCTATCAGGCGTTGCATAGCCAAGTACTGTATGAAATTTAGTAGCAACCTTCTCATATTCAACACTTACCCTACTGGGATCAGCACTACCAACTACTTCTACTCTGCAGGCATAACCATTGTATTTCGTTGAAGGAACATTCTCAGATAGAGATTCCTTTGTATCACTAAACGCAGCCTCAGCATTTATTGTAAGACCCGCTATAGGGACATACTCTAAATCTAACGCGTAGACATAATTATCATATAGCTGATCATTAGGCTTTACCCTGTTAGAATCCATTGATGAGACTACATTTAACCTCATCCACAAATCCTGGGACAGATTGCACTTAGCACTGCCTCCAAAAACTCTCCGCTCAATTGTTTTTGTTTCATTATCTTGCCACAAGCTGTCCCACCGCGGATAGGCATATCCGTAAACAAGCAAAATATCACTCAGCTTCCAAGCATCGTTATAGTATTTATACTCAGCACCTTTTATATTACTGCTAAACGAGTATTTAGAAAAGGAAGTAAAAGTATCTCCTAAGTTCAGCGTATGTGTTTTATTTGTTAATCTTGCTCGGAGGTTTGTAAGAGAAAATCTTTTAATATCGTTTCTTACATCATCGGTTAATTTTATACCAAGGTTTAAATTATAGTCAAAAATTGCATTACTCCCATTCCAGTTCATATTGAGCGTGTTTAAATAATATGCTCCTTTTGATAAGGACGAGTTTGCACTACCATCACCGCTAACTTCATTCGCAGTAGAAGAAAGTTCACCTGATATACGAAGCTCGTTTTGCGTATAACTGAAAGAAGTAAGAAACAACAGATTTAGTAGAAACGCCAACAAGTGGCAGCTTCTTCTCGCCTTTTTACAAATCTTTGAAACAGGAGAGAGCATATTTTATTTTTTCCCTTTCTACTTTTGTTGAAGTTAGATTTTTACTATTAAAAAGTACAGAACTTAAATGAATTTTTTGAAACCTCAATATTCAACAAATAACATACCTCTTTGTGAGGAAGAGTCTTCTTTTAGTTTACTCCTTTCAATTTGGTGATATAAAAACTATTTTATAACTCAAATATCAAAACACTATCTTCTATTTATTTTTAGGAGGTAAAGAAGATGAATTAAGGTATTCTTTTGACAAAACAGGCATTAAAACTGCTTCGTACGAACTATTGAAACTAGTCGCAATTACAGAACTTTTGGTACCTGCTGGCGGGATTTCTATGATGGCGACCGTGCTACTATCACCGGTATCGCCCAATACTCCTGAGTAAACCGCCACTTTTTCATATTTTGTTCCTTCAAATAAAGTAACAACCACCTGCCAAGCAGTAGATATCGCATTTTCATCATCATGATCGCTAAAATAATGCACCCATATTGTATATGTCCCAGGATAATACCCTTCTTGTGTAAATGTTTCAGGACCATATCCATTTGTATCATCAAAATCTAACCATCCACCATGAGCAGACCTTTTATGTGAGTATCCAATGGATTCACCGAAAGGATCCCTAACCCATAAATCAACATCTGTTCCACCTGTGTCCCAGGTAAGAACTGCTTTTATAATTACTGGTGGTAGTTGAACTTTTACTTCCATACTATCTTCTGCTTTTTCACCTTTATCATTTATTGCAGTAACTTTTATAACGTTAACACTATCAGCTTCGGCTTTTAAACTAACTTTTTGTGCAAAAGTTCCCATTCCACTTGCAGAAGGTTTAACTTCTATTGTTGTTACTTCACCATTTAGATTCAACATTGCAGTTTTAACTTTTGGATCACTTACTATTCCAGTAATTGTCTGAACTCTGTCTAACACAGGTTCAGGCAATCTGTCTAATGAAACAAAAAACATAGGATATATAGTTAGATTAAAACTGTCATTCCAAGATGTCATGTTTTTGTCCCTTATAACAACATTTACTGGAACAACAATTGGTTCTGTTTTTTCTGCTTGTCCTATATTAAGTGCAGTTAAGACATACGAGTTATAACTACCTTGTGGATAACCTATAGTATTAGGCAGTATTGTTCCATATTCACATTTTGGTTGGTCTATGTTTATATATTTTGTATCAGAATAAATTACAGCGTTAACACTTTCTGCAGAGATAGTACCTGCGTTTTGAATATTAAAAATCAATGTAACTGTTTCACCAGCATCAATTTTACCGTTACCATTACCTTCAGAATCATCAATTATTATTGAATCCTTCAACACACTTAATACTGCTCCTTCTATTGTAAACTCTACAGATTCTGATGTATGAAATCCAGCAAGATCTTTCACAAACAATCTTGCTGTATGTTTTCCACCGGACAAACTTGATTTAGGTGTATAAAAAATTTGTACATTTTTACCATCTGCTGATGGTAAAACATCTACGGAAACATTTTCCCCATCTACAGATAAAACAATTGAGTTTATATCAACACCACTGCCTTCATCACTTACAAATCCTATAAGTAGCGGATTTTTAGAAGGATCTTCAAAATACTTATTGTTATATACAAACTGTGATATTGTAGGTCTTTTACCTGCAACAAAGTTTAATGTATCTTGTAGAACCTGTGGAGGTTTGTTTGTGCCAAGTTGTGGAAGCATAACTTCTATTTTAGCAGTATGTTTACCAAAGTTCTCAGGCGTTTCTTTCAACTCTTCAGCAGGTGTATAAATTAAATCACCGGTCTCGCTGTTGTATTCAAAAGTTTCGTTTGAACCGTTAAATGTAAATTTTATATTAGAAACTGGTATAACTTGTCCATCTTCAACTCGTACAACTGCTTTTATAGATGGTCTTAAATTTTCTATTATTGCACCATTTGTCGGAGAAACAAATTTTACCTCAGTTTTTGCTTTTTCTAACAACAACTCGGAAACACACACTTCAACAGGCTCGTTATTTTTCTGTTGTGGCACTGATACACTTACAGAATTTTCTTTATACCCTATTTTTACTGCAGAAATTCTGTATTCTCCAGGAACGATATCTGTAAAACTATACTCTCCATAAGAATTTGTCAAAGTTTCCTGATTTTTATAACTTATTCTAACTTTTGCTTTATCTAACGGATTTCTATCTTCAGCATCCAAAACAATACCTCTAACAACAACTTTTGCAGGGGATAATTTAATATTTTTTACAACTGAAGGAATTTTATTTTTTCCTTCTTGTAAAGATAAAGAGACCTCGACTGTTTGTGGTTCGTATCCTTCTTTTGAAACAGAAATTTCATAATCACCAGGGGCAACTTTTTCAAAAACATACTCTCCATTATTATTTGTTGTTCTCACTAAACCAACTCCAGATAATTCTAACTTTGCCCTTTCAACAGGCTTATCAGTAGTTTTATCTGTAACTATACCCTTTATTATTCCACTTACAGGTTCAAGTTCTATTACAACATCAGGGTTACCTTCTGCTTTTAAATTTTCTACTCTAACTTTCTTTGGTAGATAATTTTCTTCTGAAACTATTAACACTACAGAATTGTCAGTATAAACATAAAACAAACCTATAGAAAAATTAAACTCTCCGTTGTCGTTAGTATAAAATGTATCTCCAGAGCTTTCATTCTTAACAACAACTTTTTTTATTGGTTTACCAGTGACTGCATCTTTTACTATTCCTTTGAAAGAAATTTTTTGTTTAAATAATTTATTTTTAAACCTTTCGAGTTCTTCTTTTAATTGTCTTTCTGCTTCACGCTGTTTTTGTTTTGCAATTTCCTTAGAAGCTCTTTCCGCAACTGTAACAAAAGTATCTCTATATACCTGCATAAACCTTTTGTAAAGATTTGGTGCCATTTGTCTATAAACAGCACTATCATAACCAAATCCTGTATATGCAAAACGCATTTCTTCATCCGAAGTCATAAAAGATACAAGTGTACCATCTATCATTTTTTGTTTTAATTTATTTATATTTCTACCAAGCAGTTGTTCTGCATAATATTTTTCGTACTGTTCCCAAACTTTTTCTTGATATCCTCCAACAATAGTGCTATATGCTTCATCAATTATATAAGATACAAACATTACTGGTAACGCAGCAGGACTTCCCACCAACCATTTAACTACTTCTTCTGTTGCTTCTTTAGTCAAATCCCAACCTAAATCACGCCATGCTTGTCTTCGCTCTTGTTCACTATCTGCATAGTAATACTTTGTATAAAAATTTACTCCTATACATAAATACTCTAATCTTGACTTCCATTTACCAACTCGTTCTGTCGCTTGAAAATCATCTAATTTGTTCAATGTAATAACATCTACAATTAAACCAGTGTCTCCTATTTGTTTTATAACAAAATCTGTCCAGGTAGCAAAACAGGATTGCGACTGTATCTCAGGAATAGACATGTTATTAACTGTGTTAATGACACTATAATGACTAAGTCGTTCTCTTATAAGAACTCCATAAGTTTTCTTTTGTGAATATAAAAATTGCGATAAAAGGGTTGTTATTGATACTGATGCGCAGACAAAAAATTTTAATTTTTTTCCCATTTGAATTTTCTCCTTGAGATTAAAATCTACTCATATATTTATAGATCTGTTCTATATCCTTATATTTTGGGTTCGAATTTTTAACTTTTGTTAAATAAACCTTTGCTTTTTTTAAGTCAGATTTGTCATATAGATAATATATTCCCAACCGATAATTTGCTTCTATATCATCATAAATTTTAAGAAGTTTTTCATATATTTCAACAGCCTTATCTTTTTGTTTATCTCTTAAATAAGCTTCAGCTAACGCTAAGTATGCATCTTTTTGTTTATCTTTTAACACTATTGATTGTTCAAACAAATATATTGCTTGTTTATAATTTTCTGTATTATTTAAGTAAACCATTCCTGCATATTTATAAACAATTGGGTCCTTATTGAATATACCCACCATACCATCTACTTCTTCCAAGTACTGCTCAATTTTTTCTCCTGGCAAGAGCAAAGCATTGAGTGACAAAGATTGGCCTAATTGCAAAATTTTCTCCCAACATTTAAGAGTGCCTTTGAATTTTCTCATTTCAAAATATATTCTTGAAAGAGCAAACCATAACTCAACTGAATTAGGATAATTTTTTACCCCTTGTTCTAAAACATTTATTGCTTTCTTATGATAGTCTTCATTCTTTAGGTTATATGCAAGTTTTATTATCTCACTTATATTTTTTTGCTGAGATTTACTTTTTTTGTAAAAACTTGCCAATTTTTTCTGCAAATGCGGGTTGTTAGGTTTTATCTCTAAGGATTTTTCCCAGTTTTTTACTGCTTCCTGGTAATTATTCAACTTTTCGTAGCTATTCCCTAACCATTCGTAAGCCTCGGCAAATTTATCATTCTTTTCTATAGCTTTTTTGTAAAACTCTATTGCTGTGTTAAAATCTTTCTCTATATAGTAAACAGAACCTAACCCATAGTATGCTTTTACAAATTCCGTGTCTCTTTCAATAATCTCTTTATATATTTTTTTTGCTTTTTCATAATTTGAATTTCTATAAAATTCATTTGCCTCTCTATAGAGTGCTTCTGAATCGAACTTCTGTGCCGAAAGTATGGTGCTTAAGCAGAATAGATATAAGAGAGAAATAATGAGAAGACATCTAAAAATTTTATTCACAATATCTAACATCTTATTAAAAATTAAAACAACACCCTGCACTGCAAGAAAAACCTATTTTGGTTTTCTAAATCTGTATAACTGCCGTATGAGCCTGTTAAACTTACATTTTCTAACAAATCATATTTACCGCTCAAATATCCACTAAGCATAATCCTATTTTGTGCCCCTGCTTGTTGTGAGAATCTCACATGAGCATAGAAACTTATCTTTTTACGAAATTGCCACTCATTGCCTAACATTATAGAATTTATGTTATACTCTTGCTTTCTGTTTAGTACAGATACTGTTCTTTGGGAACTACTGACTTCTGATATTATCTTCATAGCCTGTCTCAAAAGATAACTTGCTCCAACACGGACAGAGGTATTGGAATAGCTACTGCCATTTAACGAAATAACCCATAATCCTGCCTCAAGGTTATTAGAAATTTTGTACCTCATATTGACGAAACCGTTTTCTGTCTTAAATAAGCCAACAGACGAAGATGAATCTGTTATAGAATAGGCAATAAATGTATTTAAATTATTCTTCAGGTCAAACATCATATTAGCAGATATTGTTTTGACAGGTAAGTTTTCAAAATGGTTATTATAATTTTCAAAACCTAAATTTATACCAAACAGCCTCAAAAAGCTCCTATCAGAAGGCTTAGTAGATAAACTAAGTTTCAGTTCATACCCTTTTGAATCTGTCCCGTGAGGTATATCAGAATAATAATATATAAACTCCTGTCCAATATCTTGATAATTGAAACTAAATTTCAATAAGCTTACAGGTATAGATGTTTCTATCCTGTATGCAACATCTTTTTTCTGCATTTGTGTATCTCCGGAATATGCAACTTCTGCCTTCATGTTTATCATCTTAAAGATGCTCAAATCGCCATCTACACCTACTATAATATTACTACCGTCTTTCCTCAACTGATTTACGCTGCTTAACCCCAATTTCACAATATTGCCCAATTTCTGCTCCAATCTCAAACATATACCATGCTCTATTTTATTCTCCACATGGGCACTGTGCATAATTACTTGGGAATAGAAGCTTTTCAACCTGAAATCTGAAATGAGTCCTATTCTGTCCCTTGGCGCCCTATAGCTACTGAACAGCTTCAAGGGTGTGTTATAAAAACCAACATGCTTCCTATAAAACAAACTAACATTTATATTATCCAAATTATAATCAACAGATAAATTATCCATATAAACAGAATCTACACCTTTTATTGGTGCTGATTGTAGATCTAAATCTAACGCGCTTTTAATTCTTTTCCCAAGCTGTGTCCTCAATTTCAATCTCAACACCTCATAAATAGGCACTGAGCGAGTGTTAATCGCTGCAGAGTCAATTTGTGTTTCTGAAACGCCATTAATTTTTGTTTTGACTGGGAACGTCTCGGCGACCTCGTATTCTTCGTAAAGAATTTCTTCCACAACAGGTGGTATATCTTTCACATAAGCATCTATAACGTTAACATATGCTTCCTCAACATAGCTATAAGTGTTGTCAATGTCAGAAATTGAAACTAAATATTTATACACACCAGGAGAGACAACTTTACCTGTTGCATCTTTACCATCCCACTTGTATTGTCTCATGCCTTCTTTTGCATTATTATCTGGCTTAAACTCAAAAATTACCCTATTATTGCTATCCAAAACCTGAACCTTAATATTAGCTTCCGAAATAACATACACATAAACAATGTGTTCTTCTTTCATCTGAGGCGAAAAATTTGTATCTGACAAATGGTCAATATATGCTATTCTGCCTTCTGAAAAAATGTTGTTGCTTATAAGTGTAATAAACACTCCTACTATGATAAACGTTTTCATAAATTAGCTTATCTTAATATCTCAATCAATATTAATAAAAATAATACCTTATTGATATAGCATTTAGAGTAAATCCGTTAGCGAAGAAATTTGCTCTTGTAGTAAAAGTCATCTCCCCTGATGATGGCTTGTAAAACGAAGATGTCACACCGAAACCTATAGAGCTGCCAAAACTAACATTTGGTAAAATCTTTAGAAAATACTCAAAGTCTATCAGGCCGTAAAGCATGAAATCAGTTTGTCCGGCGCCAACGGCACCAGCATTAGCTACAGCCCCTATGTTTGCTCCTATGCCAAGATTAATATTTAAATCACCTCTATCAAAAAAGCATTTTAAGAACTTGCCAGATATAGAGAAGCTGTTTGTGGCGACGACATTTTTTTGCGTAGACGTCCGCAGATCAACATCAGCGCCAAGTTCTATACCCAACTTTGGCCCTAACCAGTACCGAACTACAGGATAACCCGCCCAGCCTATACCAATACTTCCTCTTTTCATTGCTGCTGCGTATACATTCACTTTTGATAACATAAAAAACGTTAAAAGCAGTGCATAAACTCTATGGTTTTTACCCATCTTTGTCCTCTCCCCCTTTCACTTTTTTCCATCAAGGTAAAAACTTTTATAGAAACAAACTGAATATGAAGAAAACTTTTTTGGAGATATCTAAAAATAAAATAAAAAAGAAACTACAGCGAGCTAAAAAAACAGAGTGTTTAAGAGGAAAGATTTCTTTCGGAAGAGACAACGAAAGAATAATTTATAACATTTCTTAAACACTCGGCTTTTTAAACCCACTTTTTATTTCTAGATATCTTATATCCTGTACTCTTAATAGCTTCCATAAAAAAGGTGTTCCCAATGATACATTCCTTATTTAGCAAAGTAAGAATACTAGATTATCTCTTGATATTCTCTCTCTTTAAACTTTTCCTTCTGTTGCTTTATCAAAGGTATTATTTTTGAAAAATCAAAATCTTCATTCAAAAGATATGGTTTAATTAAAGATATATCAACTTGTTTTCTTACAAGTTCTCGGTAGACGCCTGCACTTTCTATCTTACCAATAAGAACAAATCCTACAATAATGTTATCCTTTATAACAATTTTTTTGTAAGAATTCTTTCGCAAATTTTTTCTGATAAGAACTTCGAAATCTTTTGTTTTGGGCCGCGTAATACCACAAGAAATCACCGGTAAGCCAAAAAAGTCTACAGAGTTACTTGCTAGTGTCCCCTCATATTTCCTGCTGTTCCCCTCCACAATATTCACCCCTGCGATACTGCCCTGTATCACAGCATTTGGCCATAGTGCATTTATCGTATATTCTCTTGTGGTTATATCGTAAAACTCAGCTACATCGCCAGCAGCATAAATATCCTCTACTGTCGTCTGCAAATACTCATCTACAACTATTCCATAGTTAACTTTGATGGCGGTTTCTTTGACAAGCTCAATATTTGGTTGCACACCTTTACCAATAATGACTAATTGACAAGAGAGCCTTTCATTATTCTCCAAAACAACAACTAAGTCTTCCGCAACTTTAATAATTTCTTTTGCGGCAAGATTTGTTAAAATATTTATGCCATGCTCTGTCAAATGCTTCTGTACAATTTCCGCATCCTCCCTTGCAATAATTTGTGAGAGGACATACGGTGATTTAACTACAACGGTGACTTTCACTCCACGCTTAAGCAATGCGTATGCAGCACGGAGCCCTATAAGTCCACCACCCAGTATCACTGCTTCCCTACACCTTTGTAAAACAGCCATTATATTCTCTGCATCTTTTATATTTCTTAACCCAAACACACCGAACACATCTTTCCCAGGTATTTCCTCCATTTTAGCCCTCGCCCCTGTTGCTATAAGAAGTTTGTCGTAGCTCATTGTTTCACCAGTAGACAACACAACAACTTTTCTTTGTGGGTCTACCTTTTCAACTCTTCTCCCAAATATAGTATTAACGTTATTCTCTTTAAAGAAATTATCATCGCGATACTTTATCTTTTCTTCAGGAATATCTCCTGCGAGATAATATGAAAGTAAACATCTTGAATATATGTGCGGGTACCCTTCTTCTGTGACTGCAACTATCTCTGATTTTCTATCTAAACTTCTTATAGCTTCTATTGCAGCAACTCCCGCTGCTGAAATTCCTATAATTAAATATCTCATACTTGTTTTTTGAATCAGCTAAATGTTACAAATCAACAACTCTTAACGCTTTTGTATGGCAAGACTCAACACATGCTGGCACTTCTTTATCTCTGCAAAAATCGCACTTTACAACAACCTTTTCTCTTTTTTTAATAGCACCAAATGGACATACCATTATACACATCCAGCAACCAACGCATTTCTCTTCATCATGCTGGGTAGTCCCATCTTTATCCTTATACATTGCCTGAGACATACAAGCACTGACACATAGTGCCTCTCCACAATGATGACATGCATCCGAGACTACAACACCATCAGAATATTCAACTTTGCGGCGTGGGATAGGCAAAGGTTCTTCATATATCGCAGTAAACAAATTTTTTGTCTGAGAATGTTCAACAGCACACGCTATCTCACAACTTTTGCAACCAACACATTTGTTAACTTCAAGTATTATTTTTCTCATATCATTCATACATCACCGGTTTAAGTTTAAGCTGCTCTCTTTTTTTGTTTATATGCTCAATCATAAGATTTGCCGCTTTTACCGGGTCAGGCTCAAAAGCCCACTTGCCACCAGTAATTTTCTCAACCTCCTCAGTACAAAATTTTAAAACATTCCTTGAGCCCGTCACGGGGAAAGGTGTACCAAAAACTACAAGCGCACCGGAAGCTACAAAATACCATCCTATCGCTATTGCTTTCTCAGAATACCATTCCAGCGCAGCGCCTGCAACCGGAAGCTCATCTAAAGAATTTCCAACACCGCCTTCTTTAACGATCTCACAGCATGCAGTAAGTATCCTTGAGTTATCAACACAGGAACCTAAATGCAATACCGGCGGTATACCTACTGCTTCGCAAACCTCCCTTAGCCCCTTACCCGCGTATTCAAATGCAGCTTCAGGAGTTAGTAAACCCGCCTTTGCACATTCTATTGCAGCGCAACCCGTCTCCACCACAAGTACATCTTTTTTAATAAGCTCTTTTGCCAAAATAACGTGCGATTGACCTGACATCAATTTAGGGTTATTACATCCGACAAGCCCAGCTACACCTCTTATTCTACCGTCACGTATCGCATCGTTCAGTGGTTTGTAAGTAAAACGATACTTGCCACCTAACATATGAAAAATATATTCTGTCGAGAACCCTGCAATAAGTTCTTTTGTCTCTTTTGGTATTTTTATCAATTCTTCCTTTCTATTAGCGAAATTCTCAACACCCTTTTTGACGATCTCTTTTGCAATATCATATGCATCCTCTTCTCTAAACTCGACATATTCCATACCTGAGAATTTACCTTTTGGATGTGTTGAGATAAGTTTTGTGTGATAGCATTTTGATATTTCTTTTAGTGCGGGCATCACACATTGAATATCTACAACCATTGCATCAACGACACCAGTTGCTATTGCCAACTCCTGCTGAAGCACACTCCCTGCAACAGGAACGCCCTTACGCATAAGTACTTCGTTTGCAGTACAGCAGATACCAACAACGTTTACTCCTTCAGCACCGAGTTTTGCTGCAAGCTCTAAAAGCTCTTTGTCCTTCGCAGCCTCCACAATCATTTCTGATAGCAACGGAACATGACCATGGACAACAATGTTCACTGCTTTTTCTCTCAAGACGCCCAAGTTAACTTTACCCCGTACCGCCTTAGGTGTAGAAAATAATATATCGCAAAGCTCAGTTGCCACCATTGACCCACCCCAACCGTCAGCAAGTGCTGTCCTCATCGTATGAAAAAGTAAATTTTTATATTCATTATCCACACCCATATGTGTTCTCGCCATCGCTTCAACAATTTCTCTATCAATCCCTCGCGGCATAATTTTATACTCGCGCCATATATTTTTTTGTCTCTCAGGCGGCCTCATCTTCGCAAAAGTAAGTTCACCTATTTGTTGACCAAACTCGGCAAGTATGACTAATGCAAGCTCTTTTGCAATTTGCAACACAGGCTTATTATCAACTTCTATGCCAAATTCTTTCGCGACAGTTTTAAGTTTCACCTCATCTTTAATTTCATAATTTTTTGCTTTACCTTCGGCAACTAAAAGTAAAGTATGTGCAATCTCTCTACCGTGGTCAGAGTGACATGCAGCACCGCTTGCTGTGTGCCGCAATAGATTCCTTGCTGAGATAACATCCGCATCTGCTCCACAAATACCAACTTTGGGCCCTTCGCCAAAGGGATCGATTCTGCAAGGTCCAAAGTTACAATTCTTACAACACAAACCTAACTGTCCAAAACCACATTGTGGCAGTTGCGCTAAATATCTTTCCCAGACTGTATCAACACCTATCTCTTCTGTAGCTTCTTTTGCCTCAAGCGTGGCACCATCATCTTTTTTTTCTATCTCTATCATAGTTACCCCCCTAACAAATTTAATACATTCCACAAAAAAATTATTACCTCGCCATTTTTTGTGTAACCGATATGATATTGCGGTTTTTTTCTGCAAAACAAAAAATGTTGCGATAATTCTACTAATATTGAAGCCAAAATATCAAGTTAGTAAATTATTTTTTTATTTTGCTGAAAAATTTGGAACAAACATCTCACAACAATAAAAAATGTCAAAAAACAAACTATAACCAGCCGCCAACTTCCACACAGCCCTCCTTATTAAAACCATTATATACACTCTATCTTTTCCCTACTTATGAAACCCACTAATACAAATTTTAAACTTTTCAACAACCTCCACTGCTAAAATGGTTTTATCTCCTGAGGCAAGCACATAACCTTAAAAATCAAGCTCTCCACCAAAATAAAAATAAATATTTATTTGTCCTTTCTCAGCAAGAGAGTCAAAAATCTTTTCTCTCTAATTTACCCTATACCTTATAATTTCTTCTCTTATTTTGTAATCAACTCTCACATTAAAATGTCATGGTACAGTTTACAAAAAATAGAAAGTTTTTCGTCAATTGAAAAAGGACGCTGAATTAGCATTGATAGTGGTGACAGATACATAGAAATGACAAGTAACAGTATAAAATCCTGCTGGTAGAAGTTATAGGTTTCTCTCTTAGAGAGGCACTCACACTCACTGCGTGCTTCTTATTTTTTGCAAAAAATTATTTTCTTCCATTTGAATCCTTTTGTTAAGTAAAATTTTTTTAGGAAAAGAGTAAAAAACTTGAACAAAAAAATTGCCGGAACTTTTGCATGTTTCGCATATTAAAAATGTTCAAATATAAATATATATTCCTTTATTATTCTCCTATTGTATATATCTTGCTCTTCTCGGAATTTTGTCTTTGTGCTCCAGTACACATACTTAACGCTATGGAATTAGAATTGAGGCGTTCTATTGAGAGATTACGGATGGAGGGGCAAGAAGAACCTTACTTTATTTCATACACAATTGTGGACGAAAAATATTGCAAAATAAGGGCAAAATATGGCGGAATTTACTACTCAGAATTTACTCACGAGCGTCCTTATTATGTAGAGGTGCGCGTCGGAGATTACGAGTTTGACAACACTGAACCGCCCAGCGAAGAATCCTTCTCATACGATTATTATGAACCTGAGGTTTCTATTCCGATGCCACTTGAAGATGATATAGATGGGATAAGGCATTGTCTCTGGTTGGCAACGGATTTTTGCTATAAAAACTCTTTGAGGGCGTTTTCGGAAAAAAAGTCGAAATTGATACATAAGGCACGTGTTAGTGAAAGCCCTAGTTTTTCTAAAGAGCCACCTGAAAGATACGAGCTTGGCGAAGAGCTCACGATAAATCTTGTTGAGATAAAAAGAAGCTGGGAAGAGAGAATCAAAAGACTTTCAAAAATTTTCACAAATTACGCAGAAATAGTCGACTCAGAAATATCCTTTGCTGCAGGAGTAGAAAACAGGTATTACCTCAACACTGAAGGAACAAAAATTCACGATGGTAAAAAAATCTTCCATATTTTGGCTCAAGCAAGTGCAATCTCATATGATGGCATAAATGTATGGTCCTATCGCGATTTCTATAGTTTTTCTGAATCTGCGTTACCGGACGAGCACGAGCTAACATACGCAATTGATGACCTTGCCAAGGAAGTCACGAAATTAAAGTATGCGCAGAGAATAGCACCTTGCAATGTGCCTGTAATAATTAAATCGCCGGCGTCTGGTGTATTCTTCCACGAGGTGTTAGGGCATAGATTAGAAGGACACAGGCAAGAAGCTGAAAAGGAAGGTGAAACGTTTAAGGATAAAGTTGGTAAAAAAATCGCTCCAGAATTTATTACAATTTACGACGACCCTTCAATGAAATACCATACAGATGGCAAAGCGCTTATTGGGCACTACTTATACGATGATGAAGGTGTGAGGGCACGACGAGTGCTTTTAGTTGAGAATGGCATTCTTAAGAACTTTTTACTTTCGCGTATGCCAATAGAGAAGTTTTATAACTCAAATGGCCACGGCAGAAAAAGCATCTCATCTTCTTTTGAACAAACGCGTGCGATACCGCGACAAGCAGTGTTTGTAGTGGAAAGTTCTATGAAATTACCTTATTCTCAATTAAAACAACTATTGATTAAAGAGTGCAAAAAGAAGAACAAACAATTCGGATTGATAATTACACGTGCTTACAGTGGGGCTACAATCACTCGGCGTAATTTCCTGCAGACATTTTTAGAAAAGCCACTTGTAGTGTATAAAGTTGATGTGGATAGCTGTGGAGAGGAGCTGGTGCGCGGTATAGAATTTGGTGGAACACCGTTAGTCTGCATTGACAAAATTGTTGCCACAGATGACAGCTCGGAAGTTTTTAATGGTTTTTGTGGTGCAGAGTCTGGTGTAGTGCCTGTTTCTGCTATTGCTCCAAGCATTTTACTTTCAGAAATGGAGTTCCAGAAATCATCTGAGGAGTCCAAAAAGCCACCGCTTTTGCTACCGCCGTGGTTAGAATAAGAGAGACGGAAATAGACAGAAATCAGCAGAGAAGATTGAACAAAAAATGAGAAATCTTGTTTTTATCCGTATGATACATAAAACATTTTTATTTATGCTTACATTTTTAGATTACGCCTTTTCGTCGGAAATATTGTTTACTGCAATGCAAAAAGAGCTTATCCGCTCCATTAATAAATTGCAGATGGAACACCAAGAGAAACCATATTTCATTAGTTACAACGTAGTAGAAGATACTACATTAACGATAAGTGCAACTCTTGGAAATATAAACTCTTCTGAATGTTCTACAACACGGCAAGCATACGTAGAAGTGAGGGTAGGAAGTTACGAAAAAGACAACACTATTTCAGACGGAGAAGCCGGTATAAGTGGCAATATACCTATAACAGACGACGAGATAAGCATAAGGCATGTGCTGTGGTTATTGACTGATAAAGCGTATAAAATGGCATTAGAGAACTTTTTGTATAAAAAGGCAAAAGCCGCGTATGAAATGGATCCGTGGGCAGATGAGCGTGTACCGGATTTTTCGAAAGATACGGTAGACATTTCAACTTGCCAGTTTGTAAAAGTTATGATTGAAGACAGTACTAAGGTAAAATGGGAAAGAAATATGAAATGTTTTTCATCAATATTTAAAAAATATCCAGAGGTGTTATCTTCTTCTGTATCTTTCTCCAAAATTATCAAATCGCGGTATTATATCAACAGCGAAGGAGATATGATTTACTCTACTTATACAGCATGTTATATACATTCTTATGCAACAATGAAGTGCATAGATGGCAGCTTAATCTCCAACTTTCGTTTCTTTGCAGGAGAAACTGAAGAAGACCTGCCCAAAGATGAAAAAGTCTCTTTAGAGATAGAGAGCATGGTTGGAGAGCTTTTAAAATTACGAACTGCAGAGAAGATTGAGCAATGCACATGTCCGGTAATATTTCAAGGCTTTGCAGCATGCGTGTTTTTTAAAAATCTATTAACTGAGCATTTATTAGGTGTGCGAGAGAAAAGTGAAAAAGGCGAGCTACTACTGGAGGCAAAGATTAACAGGAAAATTATGCCAAATTTTATTACTATAGTAGATAACCCGCGCTTAAAATACTTTATGGGCAAAAAGTTATTTGGTGGCTACGAATATGATGACGAGGGTGTAAAGTCTGAAGAAGTAATATTGGTCGAGAACGGTGTTTTGAAAAATTTCCTTACAACCCGCACACCAATAAAATCCATATGGAAGTCAAACGGGCATGCACGCTGCCGTGCTGGTTGGGAGAGTCCAAGGCCGTATGTTAGCAATTTCATAATTACAACATCAAAAGGTTTATCTTTAAAGGAACTAAAAAAGAAAATGCTTGAAATCTGCCGTCAGGGAAAGAAAGACTTTGGGCTAATCGTCTGCTCAATGTTTCGTACTAGCAAACCAATATTAGTATATAAAGTAGATGCAAAGACAGGGAGAGAGACATTGGTAAGGAACATTGATAATTTTGGTAGCACATTATCGCCCTTTGAAAAATTAATCAACTCTGAGGCAACCTTCCCGTTGTCGCTTCTAGAGAAAATAGTTGCCTGTGGAGATGACTACAATGTTTGTTCTTATGATTTAAACACAGTGCCGGCTTCTTTTGTAGCACCCAGTGTGTTAGTATCGGAGATAGAAGTAAACCCGTTAACAAAAATACCAAAGAAGGCACCGATACTACCTGCACCCTGGACAGAATAAATTTATTATTTTAATCATTAAAGGTTGTCAACAATGCAAGCTTTTAACACGATAGCACTATCAATATTGTTTCTTTTTTCCTGCATCAGTATATCTTTTTCTGTCCCGCACATTTCTGGAGAGCATGTTGCAGGGCAACCAAAAGATGGTGTCCATTCAATGTCGTTAGAGTTACAAATTTTACGCACTTTATCTTTCTCTGAAGAACACGTTAAGAAAGCCATCAGCCCAACAGGAACAAAGAGAGTTGCTGTTATACTTGTAAATTTTACTTCTGCTGGTGAAGGAACTTCTGGTGAGCCTGATATGTCAAAAAATCCTGGATATTCTAAAATTAGAGAGTACCTGCTAGACTTTGTCCAATATTACAGAGAAGTTTCGTATGGCAAACTTAATATAGAAATCAGCACTTTCCCTTCCGATAATTCTGCATATACTTTACCACATCCCATGAGTTATTATGGCGCACCTGATATTGATGTAGATGAAAATTCTTATAAATTGATAAAAGATGCTTTAGATATAGCAAATAGGAACAACGCAAGAATTAACAAAACAAACTTTGACGCAATAATAGTTTTACATGCAGGCTATGGGCAAGAAACAACAGGACTTGAAGGAGATATTTGGTCTATGTTCGCTAAATGGAAAAAACGTATACCACTTTATGGATTTATGGAGGGAAGCATCGTGCCTGCATTAGAAAAAAATGCCCACCCTCTTGGTACCATTTGTCACGAATTTGGCCACCAGCTGGGCTTACCAGATCTATATGATACAGCATCTGACAAAAGCGTGGTGGGGAAGTGGTGCTTGATGGATGCTGGCTGCTGGGCAGGCACGCCACCAGGCAGTAATCCTGCACATTTAAGTGCCTGGTGTAAACAATTACTTGGCTGGGTAACGCCAGTAACTATCACTTCAACCACATACAATCTTTCTTCTTACCCTGTAGCTTTATATGACAATTCGGAGGATAAGAAAAGTGTATACAAAGTTCTTCTTTCCACGTCTAAATATCTTCTTACAGAATACCGTATAATAGATTACCCAACGTTACTTTTTGATAAGTACATCCCTAATTATGGGCTATTAATATGGCGAATAAACGACGCAGTAGGGAATATAGAAGAAAACGAGATAAACACCGATTCTAAAAATCTTAGAGTAGACCTGATAGAGGCAGATCAGAGTGATGCTTCATTTAACAAAGGAGACGCAGGTGACACCTTCCCCGGCGAAAAAAATGTGACTACTTATACTTATTATCCGGTGAATGACAGTGAGCTCCCAAAAAATATCATTTATATTATAGATAAAATCTCAAATTACGTGGACTACCTAAGTTATGACGTTTTAATACAGACAGCACCTTTATTCTCAATAAAAGGCCACGTATTAAACTCTAAAGGGAAAGGACTCAGTAATATTCTTTTAGAATTATCCGGTATCAAAACTACGACATACGTCACGGCAGATGACGGATACTATGAATTTACAAATCTTTTCTCTTACAATTACGAGCTGCGGCCTTTACCACCAGTAGGTACTTATATACAATTCGAGCCACCAAAAAGGACTTACTCACCCCTTGATAAAGACGAAGAAGAACAGAACTTTGTAGGATACTTTTCTTCTTGCAGTATTATTGGCAGAGTGCACAATTCTCTTAATAAAGGCATACCCAACGTTAAAGTAATGCTTTCCGGAACAGTACAGCAAACGTTCACTACTGATAAAGACGGATACTACAGTTTTCACGGCTTAGTCTCAAGTGGTATCTACACGGTAAAAGTTTACAAAGAGGGATGGCAGTTTTCTCCATCAGAAAGGACTTATACTGACGACCTTCTCCCTATAACGGATAAACAAGATTTCTTAGGATATACTTTCTACTCAGTAGAAGGACACATCTTTTACGCGTACGATATTACTAAGAGGGTAAGCGACGTGGAAGTAATTCTTTCAGGTGACAGAAATGAAATTTGTATTACCGACCAAAATGGGTATTATAAATTTGAGCTACTGAGCTCATCTTGTAACTACAAAATAACACCAGTAAAGGCGGGTTATAATTTTTATCCATCATACTACGAATATAAATTTGTGGAAGTACCACAAAAAGAGCAAAACTTTGAAGCTGTGCGCAACTTTCCTTCTACATCTACCATTGCAGAAAGCTTTTGTCTTTATCCACCCTACCCTAACCCTTTCAATCCGGGGAAAGGACAAAAGCTAGTGATAAAATACGATATTCCAAGAGAAGGGAACGTTTCAATAAAAATATATAACATCGCGGGAGAAATTGTTAATACTTTAGTAGATAGAATTTTTTATCTTCCTGGGGAATATGTTACAGAGTGGGAGGGCAAAAACTATCAAGGGAGTATTACATCTGCAGGTGTGTATATGCTTATAATGAACACACCTACATTCTCTCAAAAACAAAAAGTCATAGTAATAAAATAATTTTCACTGTTTTACGACAAAACTTCCTCGTATAGCGCTTTCGTTTGTTGCGCTATACGCTCCCAGGAGAAAAATTTTTCCACACGGCTACGGCCATTTTTGCCAAGCTTTCTGCGTAAGTTTTCGTCTTTGAGTAATCTATTGACAGCCTCTGCTATCTGCTCAGGGTTACCAGGCTCAACCAACAAGCCTGTCTCTTCATGAATAACCACTTCTAGTATACCGCCAACTGCAGAGGCTACTACTGGCGTCTCGCAGGACATCGCTTCAAGGTTTATTATCCCGAAAGGCTCGTATATTGAAGGGCAGACAAAGATCTTTGCCGAACTGTACAATTGTATATATTCTTCCTCTTTCAACATTTTATTTATCCATAGTATATTCTTCTTCTCTGCCACTTTGCGCTTCATCTCATCTTCATACTCTTTAGTATCAGCTCCAACTGCTGCAAGTACTATTTGGATATCTATCATATCAGCAGCTGCAACCAAATACTCCATGCCTTTTTGCTTAGTGGGCCTACCAACAAATAAAATGTAGTCGTCCTTTATGCCATAGGTATTCTTCAATTCATCGCTTATAGGTGTCGGCTTCCATACATTCAAGTCTATACCATTGTGTATCACAACAACCTTTTCTGGAGGAACATTAAAGTATTTCATTATATCCTCCTTCATCATTTTAGAAACTGCTACTACGCGGTCCGCATTTTCCAAGCCCACTTTCTCCAACCACGAGCTTAACGCATAAGCTTCACCTAACTGGTCGTATTTCCACGGACGTAGAGGCTCTATGCTGTGTGACGTTGCAATAAACTTACATTTATACAGCATTTTCGCAAGATATCCTGCGAAATGTGCATACCAAGTGTGCGTGTGCACAATGTCAGCGTCTATACCGTCGCTTAACCAGGCAAGATTTATGGATAACGTCCGCAATGCTGAGTTAAATTTTGGACTCATCTTACAATCAATATACTCCCAAGGCCTGTAACCTTTAACTTTAATAATACCGTCGAAGCGCTCATCTGAACCAAAATACCGCACTTCAACGGAAGGAATGATTTTTGCCAATTCCCGCGATAGATTTTTCAAGTGCACTCCTGCGCCACCGTAAACGTTTGGTGGGTACTCGTTTGCAAGAAATAATACTTTCATTTTTCTACAAAAACCCTTCTAAAAAACATTTTTTTTCGAACAAGATTGAAAACTTAAAATATTGCATAAATATAATTTCTAATGTCCTGGTGTTGACATAAAGGCATCCACGATAGAGTCGTATCCGCGAGCCTTAGCTATATCGTTTATTGTACGTGAATAATCTTCATCATATAGATGCCCCGTATAGACACGTGGCGCAACTTCCTGTGACCAAAAGGTAGCGAGCTGTCGCCGTGCCTCTAAATCAAGTTTTCTCACTATTCTTTCGTGCAGATCAAAGAAATACTTTGCGTGTGCTTCTGCCAAGGGTGACCGCCGGTAAGAAGCTTTCCTCTTCCCAAGTTTCTCTATCCTAAAGATGTAGCCGGGCTCAACCTGTGGATCTAAGCGGACGTAATTTTCTCTACCGCGCCAAATATATTTTCTGCCAGTTACGAGCTCATGAGCACAATACTCTTCCTCAGAGGAGATACACAATTCTTCCACTGGCACAGTTACGCGTGTAGTTTGCACATTGAATGGGTCGAGATTCACCACTATGACCAATTTATTCTTATTATCTGGCGAAATTTTACTATAACATAATACATTATCGTCTACAGAATTTATAAATTTCAAATTATCCAAGTACTGCAGTGCGCTGTTCTCGTTTCTTATTTTATTAATTTTTGCAATATACTCCTTTATATTGCCCGGCCTATCCCAATCCCATACTTTATATTGGTACTTTTCGGAATCTTTATATGACTCTGTACCTGGGATGGCTGTATTTTCGCACAGCTCAAAGCTGCTGTATATGCCATATGATGGCGAGAGTGTTGCAGCAAGCAGAAGACGCATTTTGAATGCTGGCCTGCCACCAACTTGCAGAATTGTAGGCAAAATATCTGGCGTATTTGTGAAGAAGTTTGGCCGTAGGAAAAATTTCAGATAGCTACCCGTAAGTTTTATAAGATACTCTATAAGTTCGTTCTTTTTGTTTCTCCAAGTGAAATATGTGTACGACTGCGAGAAGCCCACTTTGGCAAGCAGCTCCAGCTTCTCATAATACGTGAAAGCCTCCGAGAGAAATATGACCTGCGGGTGTTTAGCTTTTATTTCGCGTATCATCCAAGACCAAAATTCTACAGGTTTTGTGTGAGGATTATCTACACGGAATATTTCTACACCCTGCTCTATCCAATACTCTACTATGCTCTTCATCTCGTTCCACATAACTTCTTTATCTTCTGGATAGAAATTTAACGGCACTGTATCTTCGTATTTTTTAGGCGGATTCTCTGCATAACGTATTGTTCCATCGGGATTATAAAAAAACCAGTTAGGATGTTCTTTTATATACGGATGGTCATAGGAGCATGTCAAAGTTAAGTCTAAGGCTATTTTTATGCCATTACTTTCGCATACATTGAGCAAGTGCTTAAAATCTTCTAAAGTGCCAAGTTCCGGGTGTATGCTTTTATGTCCGCCAGTCTCGTCTCCAACAGACCATGGGCAGCCAGGATCGTTTGGTCCTGCCCATAAAGTATTATTTGGCCCTTTGCGGTTAGTCTTACCTATGGGATGTATTGGTGGAAAATATATCACATTGAACCCCATCTTTTTTATATCCGGTATACGTTCTTCTACATCCTTGAAAGTACCGCTTTTGTTTGGTATTTTACCTTGTGACCTTGGGAAAAGCTCATACCATGCAGAGAAGCACGCTATTTCAGGCTCAACCCATAACTCCAATACTTTACCATATCTTTCTTTCTTACCGTTTGCCGTTATCTCTGCAGTATAGCTGTACAAGCCTACTTTTTCGAAAACAACCTTACAAGTGTATATAGCAATATGAGGGCAGACTTCATCTTTCAAAGCCATTGACACATTTTCCCATCTCTCCATATCTCTCCTGCGATACTTAAACCACACCTTAATCTCTTCGCTACCATATTTCTTTCTATCAACACCAACATCTACAGTAAATGCTCTATTCACAACATGTTTTACCGGATATTTGCCACCGTCAATCTCTGGAAAAACAAATTTTATTGCTCCCATAACTACTTTCTCCACTCCCTAATTATTTTTCTTTATCACTAAGCTGCTCTTTGCAGAGCTTTTGCAGCTTCTTCAGGCTCTACAGGATTTATATAAAACCCCGTGCCCCACTCAAAACCCGCTATTATGCCCAGTTTGGGTATAATTTCTACATGCCAGTGGTAATATGGACTATGTGGTTCCTTCACTGGAGAATTATGAATAAGATAGTTGTATGGCGGATCATTCAATACTTTTTTAAGTTTATATAGCACGGTCTTCATGATTTTTGCCAAGTTTGATATTTCGTGCTTTGTTGCATCTTCAAAGTGCGAGTCGTGCTTTTTAGGCAGTATCCAAGTCTCAAAGGGGAACCTGCTGGCATAGGGCGTTATAGCAATAAAGTCGTCATTCTCTGCCACTAGGCGCATATGGGCGTTCACTTCTTGCAACACCATGTCGCATATCACGCAGCGCTCTTTGTACTCGTAGTAATTCTTAGCACCGTTCATCTCCTGTTTTACGCGCAAAGGCACAACAGGCAATGCTATAAGCTGTGAATGCGGATGAGATAGGGTTGCTCCTGCAGCTCTGCCACGGTTTTTGAAAATCAGAATATATTCAAATCTCACGTCCTTTTTTAGATCTAATATTCTGTCACGGAAACTCCAAAATATCTCTTCTACTTGTTTTTCAGGTAGGTCGGGTATTTCTTTTGTGTGCTCTGGCGTTTCTATAATAACTTCATGTGCGCCGATGCCCGACATTTTGTCATATATGCCCTCGCCAACGCGCATCAGCTGTCCTTCAACACCTAAAACCGGAAATTTATTCGGTATTACACGTAGCCACCAACCCTTCGTGTCTTTTTTTGTTTCTGGTGGCCTGTACGCCAATATTTCCGGCGGAGTATAGGATTCATTGCCGGGACAAAATGGACACGTGGAAGGCTCATCCACCAATACAGGCTCAAACTTGACATCAGGTATAGGGCGCCTGCCGCGTGTTGTTGCAACTATCACCCACCGGCCCATTATAGGGTCACGACGTAATTCTGTCATCGTACAAAACTTTTTCCTTTCTTTTTATAAAACTACTTCTCTCAGGTAGTCTACACTATCCTTTATGTCTGATAAAGGAAACTGCGGCGCTATTTCCATTATAGCTGAAATGCGGTTGTTTAGGAATTCTCTAAAAATAGAAAAATTTATTTCACCGCTACCTGGGGGACGATGGTCTAATATACCTTTCACGTCGTGCAGGTGCATACCAAAAAGCTTATCTCTGTATAATTTCAAATACGCAAGCCTATCATCAACAAAGCCTAGCCGGAACAGCACCTCTGCATGTCCTACGTCGTGCCAATAACCTAAATATGGCGATGGCAGCTTGTTAAAAATTACACCAAACTCTTCTAAGGATGGTATCTCGTGAAAATGGAAACGCGTTTCTAATGCAACTTTTACCTTCTTCTCCTCCGCATAAAGTAGTATTTCCTCCAAAGCCGTAATGACATTTCTCAAATATTTTTCTTTTTCTTTTTCGCGTAGCAGTTTGCACTCTTCTACAAACTTCTTCACTTCTGTGCTGTCATATCCTATCTCTCGAGACATCTTATACAACCTATCTGCTTTGCCATGAAGTGTCCCAACTTCACCAGCATGTACTACAACAACTGCGTATGGGGTACACATTGTTGCATAGTCTATACTTTTTTTTGTATATTTTATAGCCAATGCTTGCTCTTCCACATCCTCGGAAGACAAAGAATAGGCGGATAACAAATTTCTACCTGAAGGAGGTGTTATTTTAGGGAAAAAATTGTGCACACTGTATACTCTTACCTTCCCAACGGATAAAATCTCAGGAAACATGTTTTCAGGAACTTCAATGTTGAGTTCCACAACATTAAAGCCGAGAGACTTCACTTCTTCCACTAAACTATACCCATTGACGTGCCTTTTTATGTTATATACTGTTGAAAGCCCTATTTCCGCCATACTAAAGTTTTATATTATACAAAATCTCAAAAATTTTTGAAAAATATTTTTTCATAAAGAGTAAACATGGGTAAGATATTCTTTCCTCAATATAAAATGTATAGAGATGGGGTAAAAATTACAGAGGAGAAAACTACGATTTTGGACTACATTAAGGAGCTTGGTTTAGAAATAGCTGCGGAGTGTGGCGGGATGGGGCGATGCGGAAAATGTGTGGTACGTATTGCAGATGGCGAAGAATACCTTAATGAGAAAACCGCTATAGAGAAGAAACTTTGTACTGACAAGTATGAGCGTCTCGCCTGCCAAGCAAAAATTATTAACCCTGAGGGCGATATTTACGTTTACATCAAAGAAATGGGAAAATACCAAATACTTACTTCAACCTTTGAGGTAGAAAAAATTTCATTAAACCCGTTCGTAAAAAAAAGAGATAACAAAATTGTTGATACTTTTGGAAATTTCTTGGACATATATGAAGGTAAAATTTTAGGTATTGCTGCCGATATAGGAACAACAACCATAGTGCTGCAAATTATTAATTTAGAAGACGGCAACGTTGCCTTTACAGAAGCTGCAAAAAATGCGCAAATATCCTATGGAAATGATATTATTTCGCGTATTGGCTACTGCAGGATGTATAAAGCTGGCTTAGAAAAGTTGCAAACCTTAATTGTTAATCAAACAAATAACATGGTAGAAGAACTGGAAAAGAAAAATGGTGTTATATTGAAAAAATACATATATGACATGGTAGTTGTAGGGAATAGTGCAATGCGCGATATCTTCTTTGGTATCAACGTTGACAACCTGGGAGTCATCCCATTTGAGCCTGCAAGCTGCAACTCTCTCAGTAAAAGTTCTAATGAGCTTGGGTTAAAATTCAACCCTGCATGTAAAGTCTATGCTCCTCCCCTTGTCGGAGGGTACATTGGTGCGGATATTTTGGCAGCCATTGTGGCAACCGGGATGTATAAAGAAAAAAACATTTGCATGATAATAGATATTGGAACAAATGGAGAAATTGTGATAGGCAACAAAGATAAGATGTTTGCAACATCTTGTGCCGCAGGGGGTGCTTTTGAAGGGGTAGAGATAAATTGTGGCACTGGGGCTATCCCAGGCGCAATAAAACACGTCACTATTGAGAAAGGAAGAATCTATTACGAAACCATTGATGATAAATATCCACCTATTGGCATCTGCGGTTCCGGTATGATAGATTTACTATCGGAATTGTTAAAAAATGGCCTGATAGACAAAAATGCGAAATTAAAAAAAGAATTCTTCATTTGTGAGAATATAAGTATTACTCAAGAAGATATATACAAGCTTGTTACTGCGAAGGCTGCCATAAGATTAGGACAGGAAATTTTAATGAAGCACTACAATGTTGAAGGCAACGATATAGAAAAGGTTTATCTTTCCGGAGGATTTGGTAATTTCATAAACGTTGCGAATGCAATCAATATAGGACTATTATCGCAGAGCTTCAAAAACAAAATTATCAAGATTGGCAATGGTGCACTATTGGGTGCAAAAATGATGCTATTATCTCAGGAATTACGCGAAACTGCAGAGACAGTATACAAAAATATTCAACATGTAAAACTTAACGAGTTTGAGGAGAATTTTGCCTACTTGCTTTCTGAATATATGTACTTTTGATTTAATAAGCCCAAATATCCATAATGATTCGTAATTTTTTAAAAATTTCGTTAATTACATATTGGATTTTGTCGTTTTACCTGCAACAGCTTCTATATTCACAAAACCAAGACATTGAAGTATACTTCTATGGGCCTAACCTGAAGTGCCAAAAACTCGACTCCGTGGTGGTGAACTTCCTCTCACGTGCAGTCCCAGGAGATGTCGTCTACATGGCTATATACAACCTAAATAGGCAAAACATAAAAGATGCTATAATTGACACCCTGAACCGTATAGGGAAAGAGAACTTTTACCTCATTTTCGAAAAATCTAACGAAAAAAACTTCCAAGATATCATAGGTCCCCGAAAAGTAACCAACTGGTGTGACGACAATACTACCGGCAGCTCATATCTTATGCACAACAAGTTCATAGTCATAAAAAACAAAGCTGTTCTCACGGGCTCGTACAACTTTACTGACGAAAGTACCGAGTTTGACAACAATAACATAGTGATAATAAACTCTAGTGAAGTTGCAAAATGCTATGAAGAGGAATTCTTATACATGTACGAAAATAAAAAATTTGGCCCCTACAAGAACACAACGTCTCCAACATGGAATGGTAAAGAAATCATAATAAATCCCTCCTGTAGAATAAAAATTTACTTCTCGCCGTACACCTTCCCAGAAACTATCAGCAGCGCTATAATAAACGCTTTACGGAAAATAAAAGAAACCTTCTACTTCGCTATCTATATACTAACTGGGAACACAGAGATAGACGAAGAAATTATAAACTTGATGGCGAGAGGTGTTGAAATTTGCGGCATCACAGAGCTTGAACAAGTCTCTCAAGTGTACTATTCCCTACGGGAAAAGGGAATAAAACTACTTGTTGACGGCAATAGAGGCTCCATGCACCATAAGTTCGCTATCTTAGATATAGGCTCAAAAAATTCTGTAACCATCACAGGCTCATACAACTGGACTTTCTCTGCAGATAATTACAATGACGAGAACATTTTATTCATACACTCAACCGAGATAGGGAAAAAATTTTATGAAGAGTTTCTATCACTATACGAAAACGCGGTTGGGGGCAGGAACAATGACACTATTATTGTAGCGAAAAGCGCGATCTCGGATATAATGGACTTTATCATTTATCCCTCACCTGCTGTAAACGCTAATTACGTAAATTTTGGCTTCAAAGTCTCATCAAGAGTTAAAGAATTAAAAATTAACATCTACACTCTCTCAGGAATAAAAATTAAAGAGATACCGATAGAGAGCTTTTATGCACACTTTTATAACGAATTCACGTACCACTTTGATAAAGAAAACTTTTTACCGTCAGATCTTTATCTTGTTACTTTGGAATCTATTGCTTATGATGGATGTAGAAGCACGAAAACAAAAAAATTATTGGTGATGCGATAAATTAAAACTGCAAAAGAAAGGTACAAGCATGGAATGCTGAGTAAGAAAAAAAATTGTTTTCTCTTTATAGTAATAGTAACTTTACAGCTGCCACAAAATATTATTTCCTCCGAGTTGGTAAATGTAATGGTCAATGTGAGACCATTTCCTATAGGAGGAAACAATCTCACCTCAAACACTAACCACACAGAATGCCTAAATTACAACATTGCAGGAATAGGAAATGTGGCAAAGAGAGAAATTAATTGCGAGTATATAAATTTTATAGAAAATACTTTTTTAGCAAATATTTATTTCATCTATCCTGCAAAATTTACAAATATAGGCGTAAGGCTAGGCTATTTTGACAGTGGCGAAATTGAGCAACGTAACGAATACCCTAAAGATGTAACAGGGACGTATCGCGTAAATAGTTATCTTGTTGCTGCAGCATTAGCAAAAAATGTAAATAGAAGGTTTCTATACGGTGTAGGAATGAAGCTATTAAGCATAGGGACTCGCGGAGTAAATTATAACAAAAACATTGTAGTATTTGACTGTGGCATAATGTACATTTTCCCTATCATTGGCGACAACAATTTATGTATAAGTGCCGCGGGAAATAATTTATTTTCTTACGGACGAGCATCGCTTGCCTGCGCATATAACATAAAAAGTTTAGGCTTAACTGTACACTCATATTTAGACTATTTCTTTCTTTACAAAACAGCGTGCTTAGGCCTTGGTGTTGAAATAACACTTGTCAGAGATATGATTGTTTCACGTTTTAAAACAGATGCTTTTAACTTTTCATCCTTAACTACATTCTCATATGACATCTTTTTCAATCTTTCTTCTCTGCTGCATATTAAAAAAGACATAATGTTAAGTTTTGGGCATACTTGGACAACAAATTTCAATAGTTTTACTTCAGAAGGAAACATAGGAGTAAAATTTTAGGCAAAGTTGAACCGCTTACTACTATTACTCACCTTTGTGCTTGTATCTATATTTGTAATTTTAGAACATATAACTTATCCTTCCAAAAGAGACGCTATCTCTCGTAATTACCAAAAAATAAAAGAGAATACCGAAATCATAGGAGAGATAAAATCTTACCCGGAGAGGTACACGAGAAATAATACGGTAATTACAAATTTTATATGCTCTTGTAAATTCACAGGTATTTCCGAGAAATATAATGTGCTAGTTTTCATTAACAATTACGATGGTCCTGAGCTCCTCCATGGGTATGTTATAAAGCTTCACGGAAGTATCATCTTACCTGAGAGGGCAACCAACCCTGGACAGTTCGACTGGCAAAAGTTCCTGTACTACCAAAAAATTTACTACGTTTTTTATGCAAATGATGTGGAGATTGTAAAGGAAAGAATTACAATAAACACTCTTGCAAACAAATTTAGAAATCTCTTGAGCAAAAAAATCACAGAAGTGTTAGGTGATATAGAGAAGGCTTCTCTCTTAGAGAGCATACTCATAGGCAGGAGGAGCGATTTAGAGCCGACGATAACGGAGAAGTTTGCGAAAGCCGGTGTAATACACCTATTAGTTGTTTCTGGAACACATGTAGGGTTTATCAGTGTCGTGTTTTATTATCTTTTCCACACCTTATTATATTTACCGCGTAAAACGAGCTTACTCTTACTCCTGCCTATTGTGTGGTTCTACACAATACTTGTTGGCGGCAATCCGCCTGCAGTGCGTGCTGCTACAATGACGACTTCTTTCATTATGTGTTTACTTCTACGTCGTGCACATAACTTGTACCAAGCCTTATTGGTCTCTTTTGTTGTAATTTTTATTTTCTCGCCAGGGACTATCTTCACTGCAAGCTTACAGCTTTCCTTCCTTGCCACTTTGGGTATTATACACTTTATGCCACTTTTTTCGCAACTTTACCCAGAAAAGTTGCCTAAAGTTGTGCGCTACTTCCTAAATTTATTTTTTATATCCCTCTCGGCACAAGTTGCAATATATCCCATACTTGCATTCTATTTCAATAAGATCCAGATAATATCCCTAATATCTAACATGTTTATTATCCCGGCCGCTGGTATAAACATGATGCTTGGCGTAATATTTTCAATTGCTACTTTTATAGGAGGGATTATTCTTAACATATCAAAATTTGTTGTTAATATTTCCTTAGATGCATTACTTTATTTAGTAAACTTTTTTGCTGCACCTTCGTGGGCAACGCTTCCTACACCAAGACCATCTTACATTTTCATCCTATGGTACTATATTACTTTATATACCGCTTCATTAATATTAAAAAGGAATAAACAAATCTTTACCCTACTACCTGCACAAGTAATTTTTCTTCTACTATTCTTATACAAGAACCTCTCCTATAAAAACATTCTCCAAATTGCTATCTTAGACGTTGGCCAAGGTGATTGCATTGTAATAAATATCAACCAGGAAACTCTACTTATTGACGCAGGCGGTAGTTATTCAAAAGATATTGGTGGCAGGATTTTATTGCCTTATTTGAGATATTTAGGCAAAAACAAAATTGAGGACGTCTTCATCACACATCCACACTATAACCACTATTTAGGTCTTCTTGGGATACTTGACGAAATTAAAATAGAAAACGTTTACAAAAATTTTATAGACTCCCGTGATGAGCAATATGCGCACTTGATGGAAAAATTAAAAAAGAAGGATGCGAGCATAACAACTATTTATAGAAATTGGAATAAAGAATATAGAAATGCTTTAACAATAAAATGCTTCAATCCAGAAGTAAAATTGTATCATGAAGAAGAGTCAATAGATGTGGACAACAATTCTTTAGTATTAAAAGTGGAACACAAAAATTTTAGTCTCCTAATCTGTGGAGACATAAGACAAGACGTTCAACGAGAACTTGCCAAAATTTTCTCTCATCGTCTCAGCTCTACAATATTGCTTTTCCCGGCACACGGGAAATGCAAAATCAACAAAGAATTCTTTTCTTTTACCAGGCCGCAAGTAGTAATAATTTCAGGGAGAAGTGTGAAAGAAGAAATACTTTCTGAAATTAGAGACAAACAACTTTACATTACAGAGTGCAACGGCGCTATACAAATATTCTCCAACGGAGAACGTTTTAAAATCCGCACCTTCAATAAAAAAACTACTAAATATTTTTCATCCTTGTGATTGCTGAAAATATCATCTTTATACCCAAAATTATAAGAATTAAACACGCAACATATGACAATATTTTGCTTACAAACCTTATTTTCTCATGTTTGTACATAAGTTGAGGTATCATACCACTCGCTATGCTTAATATTATTAAAGGTGACAGGGTTGTCCCCAAGGAAAAGGCCAAGCCTGCAGCTGCACCTTCTAAAATTGTTCTACACCTCAGCATCAAATACAACAGGTTTGTCAACAGTGGCGCACACGGAGACAACCCGACAATTGCACCCAATGCAAAGTAAGACTTAGTTTTTATACTGACAATTATCCTTTCATTTCCAACATTAAGAGGTAATAAGAACAAACTCTTTATACCTAAAAGCGCTACCAACACGCCACCTATTAATTTAAAATATTGTTCTGCGCCTACAACAAAAAATATGTGTGTTATAGCCTTACCACTAATGACTGCTAAAATTGATAATAACAGATAACTTGTTGCGCGGCCAAGAGAAAAAATTAACACTGTAGAAAACCCTGTCCTCCAAGAAACACGCTTTTCTGCAAAAATTAATGGTAACACTATCCATATGCAGTAAGCCAAGCACGGCCCCCAAGCAAGTGTCATTCCTAAAATAAATTCTTCACTTATAAGCTCTATCATAAAGAATATCATCCATTGCGCTGTTGTGCAACAGCTTACAATTCTTCAGCAGTTCAGTTAATTTTTTAGACATCTGCGCAGGGAATAAGGACAGCTATGTCAGTATTTTTCGTTTTATTTAAAATATTTTCCCAGGGTTAAGTATATTATTAGGGTCGAAAGAATGCTTTATGCTTTTAAGTATTTCCAAGTATTTTTTGTCAAAGGCAAGCTTCAAGTATTCTGCTTTTGCTGCTCCTATGCCATGCTCACCAGAAATAGCACCCCCAAGCCCTATGCCGTACTTATGCAATTCGTCCCGTATTGGGTAGAAATATCTGCCCCAAACGCTTTTGTCTACTTCCACAAATTTTCCATTTTCGACAATTATTTTTGTTAAGTGCACGTGCACGTTACCGTCGCCTGCATGGCCATATGTAGGTATCCAGGTATGATACTTCTGTGCAAGTTCGTGGACTTTATCTACAAAAACAGGAATATTAGAGATAGGCACTACGATATCTAGTATTTCCAATGTATAATGTTTTATAGCCTCGTAGAGATTACTCCGTAAGGAGAGAATTTCCTCTTGTTTAATTTTACTTTCTGCAATAAACGTATCAACAGCGCCCTCAGAGAGACACAGGTTATTTATTCTTTCAGCTATTGCCACTACCTCCTCCTCAGTCCTTCCATCTATAACTATCACAAGGTGTGCTTTAGCGATGTTAGGCTCTATGGGCCATTTCTTGTTAAGGTGTTGTTCTGCAATACGTATAGGTTCGTCTTCAATAAATTCTATTGCCAGAGGTATGATTTTGTTAATAAAGAGTTTAGGCACTGTAGAAATTGCTTGATACAAGTTCTGGTAAGGGACAACCAAGGTGAGCATAGCTTCCGGTGGAGGTAAAAGGTTAAATATTACTTTAGTGATAACACCTAATGTGCCTTCAGAACCTATGAATAGATGCAACAAGTTATAGCCGGTACTATTTTTTACAATTTTACCGCCCAAGGAAAATATTTCGCCTGTTGGCAGGACTACTTCAAGGCCACGAACGAAATTGCGTATCACACCGTATTTTACCGCACGTGCGCCACCTGCATTCGTTGCGACTACACCGCCTGCCGTTGCAGACTCATCTCCCGGGTGTGGTGGGAAAAACAATCCTTCCTTCTCTATCTCTTTGTATAAAGATGCCAATGTAGTTCCTGCCTCACACACCACCATAAGATTTTTCGTATCTACTTCTATGATCCTGTTCATATTTTCTAACGACAGCACTATACCGCCAAACAATGGTACACAGCCGCCACAAAGGCCAGTCCCGCCACCACGCGCCGTCACCGGGATTTTTTCTCTATTTGCGACAGTAAGGATCTTTGCTACCTGCTGCGCCTCAGTAGGCTTAACAACGACGTCTGGCAGGCGCCTTAGCCACTCCAATGGAAACTCGTCATGGGAGTAGTTTATCATTTGCTCTTTTTCTGTAATTATATTCCCTTCCCCAACAATACTTTTCAACTGAGATATTATCTCCTTGGAGATATTTTTGCAATACATTTTAGTTTATGCCTATCACCAGGCAACAATTATCACACCTGAGTACTTTTTGTCACTATCTTCTGCAAGATAGATATAACATCCTGGAGGGACTTTTTCATACTTATCATTTGTCCCATTCCATTTTATGTTATTGTCGTTGGAAGATTTTTCTAAGCTTATCATTTCTTCACTACGCAAGTTGTAAATTCTAACCTTTTTGACACTGGGAGAAAAGGAAACATAACTATTGAAAGTAACAATTTTGTTATCAACAATATTATCTCTTACTGGTGGTATCTCTGGAGGTATAAACAGTAGAGCTATATTTGACGGCGGCGAGAAATTTCCCTCCTCATCACTTAGATATATTACAAAATAATATGTTATTCCCTGCGAAAGAGCTTGTTGTAAGAGGTTTCTGCAATAATAGTAATTTATACTATTAGCCTTAACATTTGTCGCAATTTCAATTTTATATTCCGTACTGGTGAAATTCTTCAAATATGTAGAGTAATCTATCCTGTACTTGCCATTCACTATATCGCCGCTATTCCCGTCGTCACCTGTAGCTGTCCACATAAGTAACACTCTATTGCCAACCAGGCTATATTCCCTGATGGTCAAATCTCCAATTCTTTCTGGTGGCACGTTATCTCTGTATACTCCGGAAGATAACGTAACAGAAGCAACATTAGAAAAGGCACTTTCATTACCTGCAGCATCTACCGCAGTAATTCTGTAGTAATACGTCACCTCTGGAATGAGATACCGAACTTCTTCCCAATAGGAAGTGTATGGTCTTGGCACAAAAGCAACAAATATGTAACCATCATAGTCCACTGACGATGACCGGTAAATATTATATCCGTAGAGGTCATCTTCTGCATTAGATGCCCAAGAGAGATGTAGTTTATTATCATTACCGAGGGCAGCAGACAGGTTGGCAGGTTTTGCAGGAGGCGTTGAGTCTATTGTAATTTTGTAAATCTGTGACCAGGAACCCTTATTTCCTACGCCATCGGTTGCGCACACGCGCCACCAGTAATTGCCATCACCAAGTAATGCCTTATTGTGGGGCTCGTAGGCAGAAGTCATCAATCCCGAAACGTTCAATATCAAAGTAGAGAAATTTTCATTATTGCTGAGCTGGAAAGTATAACTTACACCGCTTGGATCATACACATCTTCCCAATCAAATATGAAAAGCCTTCCTAAATTGACTAAAGAGTTATTTGAAGGTTTAAGCAACTGTGGCGCAACTGGTGGTACAGTATCCCCGGGTGGTTCTGTGATAGTTATACCTTTGTAGTAGTGGGATAAAATTTCGCGGTACGTGTAGCCACTGAGTGCCCTACCTTTTGCACCATACTGGCACAGACCTACACCGTGTCCATAGCCTTTACCGTAAAAAGTAAAACTATCTGTAGAGCTGTTATATGTAGGATTTGATGTCCACAAGGTGCTTTTTATAGTTGTAGCGCCTACAACTGTCCTAAAAGTAGCGCCTGAGACTGTTTTTGTCTCTGTATTATATACTATATCTACGTATTTAGCACGGCCTGAGATATCTATAGTGTTCCTCCTTATACTAATTAGCCTTGCAGCAGAGTTTGACGGCTTAGTGTTTGTGTTGTTTTTTAGCAACGTTTCCAAGGAACTGCGCGTCAATGTAACAGACCACGTGTAATTTGTATTACCTGAGAAAGTTTGTGAGCAGAAGTCATCTCCTGAGTAAGGAACTCTATCAGAGACACTTCGTAGATATTGTTGTGGTGAGCCACCAATCCATACATCTTCATTGTTCGCTGTATATCCACCACAGGAAGCGAAAAAGTACAATGTAGGCAATGTGGATTGATACCGTGCAACAACTTCTGTAGTATCTCTTACAGCAGCGATAGTATTTGCTCCTTCAGTGATTATTCCGCGATAAACCTGGCAATGCGTGGTATCACATAAATTGTATCCCAAGTTAGAATGTTTATTCCAGGAGGCGTCACGGTAGGTCCTTGCGCAAACTGCTTGCACCTTTAACGCTTCTATAGGCCAGTCAGCAGACATTTCCGCACCAACCACACTATATAAGTACTCCTCCTTATCAACAATATTTATCGCTGTTAAGTATCCACCGTCATACTTTATTTCTAACTCGCCGCGATACCGCTTCCGTAAGGTTGTTGGTGTGCCGATTTCAAGTATAGTATTATTAGCAAGGGGAGTAATTTTTATTGGCCCTGCATACTTGCCTATACTTTGCTTTTGAGGGTTCAATATTTCTATCATGCTACCCGAGACGTCAAGCTGCCACACTTCGCCACTATTACCGATGGCTATTTGTTGTGCTGTGAGAGCATTCACAATGGCAAACCTTCCTCCAGTGCCACTGATAGTCAAAGAAGTCTTATTGCCGCGATACGTAGACGTACTACCTAAATCCATTATGAGCCCGATACGTATTGTTGCCGGCGTTATTGTAACTTTCCAAGTCCCACTCCAGGAGCTAAAATTGCCTGCTTTATCTTTTGCTCTTACACGCCAATAATACGTATTATTTCGTAACAGGGGCACGCAGGGCTCAAACTGTGACACCATAAGACCTTGTTGATGAACTTCCGGCGACGAGAAATTTTCATTATCGTCTATTTGTATCTCGTAAGACACGCTGCCACTGAGGTCTGACGCGTCACTCCAGTCAAAGAGTGGCGTAGAGTCCTCCGTAGAAGAATTATTTTGTGGCGATAGCAACTGTGGCGTTGTGGGAGGGAAAGTATCTGGTTCTTGCATAGATTGAGTATTTTGTGGGAAGGGGCTTATCTGTAAAATGAAGTCGCGCAAGTTATCATCAGAATCGTATCCATTTCCTGCGAATTCATGTTCTCCTCCGGGAGACATGGTCACCACGGTAGAATTCTCATACGCTTTCCTTTCAATACTATTACCCGGGGATGGGTTATATGGATACTTAACACCTTCTACAAAGGGCCTAAGCTGCACTTTATCGCCAAAGGCCACAGCATCAACAATAACACCTTGCGGATTACAAAGTGCTATACTCTCATTTTCAGATATTGTTATTGAGCTGCTAACATCGGCTTTTACTTGGAGGTGGTAATTACGTATATTATTTGCCCACAAGAAGAAACCTCTTGGAGGAATGTACTTTCCTGGCGGGATGGAGACAACAATAACTTCAGTGCCATCAATAGTGCGTTTCTTTATCACATATCCAGAGAGGTCCTCAGCAATATCAGAAGTGTTAAACAATTCTATAAAACTATTTTCGTAGTAGTGAGTATCTGATAGCTGTATTTCACTTATCACAATCTTGCTATCACAAGTAGAAAGTGTAAAATACAAAATTACCGCCAGAGAAGACAAAAATAGGTAAACTTCTTTTGCGAAAAACATAAAAAAAGTAAAATACATCTTCACCTTAAGAGTGATAATTATATAAAATTTATTATACATCACAAAACAAACTTAAATTTACTAAATTCTGCACCAACTACTAGAAAAAGGGGTGTAAGTGGTTTAATAACCAAGATGAGAGTAATAACTGAAGATGAAATAGAAGAGTGTGAAGAAAAGATCGCACTTTATGACAGTGACGAACTTATAGCGGAAGTAAAAAACTTCTTCTCTAAGCAGCAGGACCTCTTTGCCTATTTGCTGTATACAATGAAAGAAATGAGCGATGAGGCCTTCCAACTAGGACTATATTTAGCGTTTGTCATATGGAAGTTGTATCCGGAGGATTTGTCGCCAGTAAATATGGAGGTAATATCGCAAATATTGGACAGCAACATTGAATGGATAAAGAGGTATAGTGAGACAAAAGAGGGTGACGAGGAGAGAATAAGAAATTACGTGGGCAACATTTCGCAACCTATACTATTGAAATACGTGTTAGACAGCTTATTTATGGAATGCGAAGAGGGGAAAATAACCCTTCAAGAATATTCGTTCCTATTTATTTCACTCAAAACTGTCATGGACACATTGGAGGCACAAAGTGCGTGCAAGATGTGAAAAAAAAAACATGAGTAGTAATACAAGCATAATCAGGTTGTATGGGGACCCGGTTTTAAGAATGAAGTGCAGGGAGGTCTCGTCGGAAGATATACATGGAGATATTAGTTTATGGGTGAACATGATGGTGAAAACTATGTATGAGAACAAGGGTATAGGGTTGGCAGCACCACAGATAGGCCTGCCAAAACGTATAATTGTTGCAGATATAGGCTCCAGGGAAGGATTAATAGTATTAATTAATCCGATGATATTAAGTAGTGAAGGCAAAGAAATTATGGAAGAGGGCTGCTTAAGTCTCCCAGGGATACACCTTGATGTGAAGCGTGCTGCAAAAATCTTCGTGAAAGGCTTAGATGAGAAAGGTTTAGACATAGAATTAGAACTGAGTGGGCTTCTTGCGCGTGTAGTACAACATGAAATTGACCATTTAGATGGTATTTTAATTATTGACAGAGTTCCGCATAAGAGACTAAAGTCTATAAAAGATAAGTTAGAAGAAATTAAGCAACTTTCTGCGAAAAATAAAAATTTATGGCCACAGTACGCGAGCAGGTAAAAAAACTGCTAAGCGAGATACCGCCATATGTTGAAGTTGTTGCTGCAGCTAAAGGCAGAACAGCAGAAGAAATCATAGAAGCCATAGAAGGGGGCATAAGAATTATTGGCGAAAATTACCTTCAAGAGGCAGAGAAGGTATATAAAGTGGTAGGGAAGGTAGAGGGTGTACAATGGCACTTCATAGGACACTTGCAAAGAAATAAAGTCAAAAAAGTAGTAGAAATGTTTGACATGATACAAACTGTTGATTCCTACGAATTGGCAGCAGAAATTGATAGGCGCTGTAAGCAAATAAATAAAATTATGCCTGTGCTGATAGAAGTGAACAGTGGGCGCGAAGTGCAAAAATTTGGCGTCTTCCCTGAGAAGGTGGAAGAACTGATTAACGCCATTGCACCGCTGCAAAACATCAGAATTTTAGGCCTTATGACAATGGGCCCACTGACTGAAGATATAAAAGTATTACGCGAATGTTTTAAAGAGACAAAAGAAATTTTTAACCGTCTGCAGAGTAAGACAATAAATAACGTGGTAATGAAATATCTTTCCATGGGAATGTCAAATTCTTATCAATTAGCCATTGAAGAGGGAGCTAATATGATAAGGATTGGAACGCTTCTTTTTGGCCACAGGGATGAAAGAAAAAATTAATTGTAGCCACTATTTATTTGATTTATCCAGCTACATCGTGTGTCTCATAATCTTTGAGTCCCATCCTCATCTTTCTAAAGAGAGAAAAAAAAACATGTAGGTAGAACTTATTTATGGGGATTCTAAGTCATCAATCTATGGTCCAGTGAATAGTTACAAGCGTCTTCTATACTATTATAATAACGGTATTACTACTTCTATAAAACTTCTAACAAGATGCTCTGGTACGCCGCTATTTCTTATTTTTCTCTTTATCTTTATCTTTAATGAGAACTCCCTGCTCGGGAAAAGTAAGCTAACCATCTACACAGGCGACTATGGCTTTCTCCACACGAAGTCTCTACAGTTTGTACAGAGAGCGAAACCTCGCATGATAAAAATCATACATGCGTATGATTGTGCATACGTGCTTAAACAAATGTCTCCCAATACGATTATAATTGCAAGAAGATATCTATCCAATGAGCCTTTGGAAGGCGACCCAGAAGACGTTGCGCAACAGTGGTGGGATATTTGTAAAAGAGATATTCTTAACAACCCGGATGTTGACTATTGGGTTGGCTACACAGAACCACCAATTACTAACCCTGTAGAGATGCAGTGGTATGGCCGATTTGATGCCGCACGTGTAAGAATACTTGCGGAATACAACAGAAAAGCCTGCATAGGTAACTTTAAAGAAGATATACCACCACCGGACGAGAATCTTGCTCTTTGGGAGGCGTACGAGCCGGCAATAGATGCTATAATGTCCCACGGAGGAATTTTAGGTTTACATGAAGAAGCTTGCCCGTTAAATGACTGCTTTGTGGGAGACATTGCAACTGGTGAAGGTCGCTATACAGGGCTGTACCGTAAAGTTTATAAATACTATCTTCAACCTAACCATAAGAATATAAAGATAGCCATCACTGCACTCTGCATTGAAGGTCATGGCAGTTGCAGCGATACTTTCAATGGCAAGCCTTGCGGTGGATGTTGCGGATGGCGTCTTTCAGGCTACAGTTGGGAAGAGTACCGTGACCAGCTAATATGGTATGATAGCCTTATAAAAATGGATAACTATGTGATAGGAGCTGCTATTTTTTGTTTAGAGATACCCGGCTCTGACACGCCCGGCCCAATGAGTTTCTACTATTACGATATCGGCGATCCAAATTTAATCTCGTGGCTGACAAGTTACGTCTCTGATGGTAGTACTGAAATTGACCTTACATCGCCGACAGCCCCCGGTAGACCGCAAGATGATGGTGCATATACGACTTCTACGACAACGTTACATTTTTCTTGGGAGCCTGCCACTGACCCGGAAAGTGGCATTGCAAGATATTATCTCAGTATAGGAACTACTCCTGGCGAGAAAGACATTTTAAGAGACAAGGATGTAGGCAATGTGACTGAATATACGGTAAGTGGACTAAATTTAACAGTTGGAACTACATATTATGCGATAGTGAAGGCAGAAAACGGCGAAGGTTTAATAGGGCCATATTCAGAACCCAGTGATGGTATTTGCGTTATCAGCGAAACCTCACCTACTATAAATAAAAATTTTCCTAAAATTTCTTCACTTTACCCTAATCTCTTTTATATAAATTTGCAGCAAAAAGTTTCTATAAAATATAATGTTCAGAAACCCTCTTACGTAAAAATAGAAGTTTTTGACCTATTTGGAAGGTTAGTTAAGACATTGGCTAACAGGTATGTAGATGAACCTAATGTGTACCAAATCTACTGGGATGGTAAAGACGAAAAAGGCAATAAAGTTCCTGCAGGAGTATATTTGGTATATACGAAAATAGCGGCTGTCACGCAAATCCATAAAATTGTGGTTATAAAATAGAGAAAGGGATTTTTAGACTATGAAAAAGGAAATACTAAAAATAGTCTCCAGTAAGCCTTTTATCAGTATACTCGTAATATTTTGTATCTCGTATCTTATTCATAAACTTATTAACTTGGCACTTTCCCTTTTCTTAACAAAATACGGAGTAGTAAAAACACAGACACGAAAAGCAGTTGCCAGAATTGTAAATTACACTTATTGGACGTTGGTTGGAATATTTTTTATAGCATTCTTTTCGCGCTCTTTAGCAGCTATCGGGATATCTGCAGCCTTTCTAGGCATGATGCTGGGATGGTCGCTGCAGCGCCCTGTGACGGGCATGGCAGCGTGGCTACTTATAATGTTAAAGCGTCCTTTCAAAGTAGGTGATCGCGTGATTATTGCAGGTATAATAGGTGATGTCGTAGAGATTGGCCCGATGTATGTTTTACTTAACCAAGTTGGAGGGACTATCGGCGGTGAAGAGCAGTCAGGCCGTGGCGTGCTTATACCAACAGCGATATTGTTTGACCAAGTGGTGTACAACTACACACTGGAGACAGAGTATATCTTGGATGAAGTTGGCGTAAGACTAACTTTTGATTCCGACTGGGATGAGGCAGAAAAAATACTTATCTCGGCAGCTAAGGAAGTCACAAAAGAAATAATAGAGAAAACCGGCCAGGAACCCTATATCCGTGCAATACTATTTGATGCCGGTGTACTTATGCAACTAAGATACAATACCATACCTGCAAGGAGACAAGAAATTTCTACGGAAATAACTAAACGTATATTTTTTGCTTTCAAAAACAACCCAAAGGTGAAATTTTGTTACCCACATATTGCATACGTCAAAGGAACTAAACTTGCGAAAGACCTACAATAATAACTTTATTATAAAAGTCTTGTGTAGCCTTATGTTACTTTCTATATAAGCTTAAAAAAAGAACAACTGTATTGCACATTAATTTAGTGAGAGCTGCTATCAACCATGGAGTACAAAGTTACCGTTATTGAGACGAGAAAAGAACTGCACGGCTGGTATAAAGGTAAACGCGAGTGCACTGCAGAACGTCTCCTTATAAATCCCTACAATGGCTGCAGTGTGAACTGCTTCTACTGCTATGCGCGTGCATTACCTGGCTACTTTGAAAAATTCCACAACAGTGGTGAGATCTTCGTAGCGAAGGATTTCGACAAAGTTGTAGCAGAACAGCTCGATTCTCTCTATGTAGCGTCTTGCGGATATCTTAGCCCCGTTACGGATCCTTTTCAAAAAATAAACAACGAGTACAAGCTATCCGAGAAGATTGTGAAAGTCTTTGTAGAACGCAACTTGCCAATTGAGGTTATTACGAAGTGTCGCATACCTGACGAAGTTATAGAACTAATGAAGACTCAAAAAAATGGGCATTGTTTCTGCCAAGTCAGCATATTAACTTGTAACGACAAGCTACGCGAAATATTATCTCCTGGGGGGGATACAGTTGATGTATTGTTTGACAACATTTATCGTGCTGCAAAAAACAGCCTTCATGCCGTATGCCGGATTGACCCTGTTCTTCCATATATAACAGACAATAAAGAAGCGCTCACCGAGATAGTCACGCGTAGTATAGACTGCGGCGCAAAACATATAGTAGCAAGTGTATTAGATATACCAAAAAAAATATTCTCTTATGTCATCTCTAAAATAAAGGAATATTTTGGCAGTGGTGTGGCGTGGGATTATAAAAGGTTATATGTTGAAGATATTGGGTATATGAATGCCAAAATAGAGTACAGGTACAAAGTATTTGACTTTTTACGTAACCTATGTGATAAAAAGAACATAACATTTGCTTTATGTATGGAATATGAACTGAAAAAGGTGGAAGGAACTACATCTGAATTTAAGCCAGTAGGACTAAATAGAAAGTACATGAGCAGTATAAATTGTGAAGGTATAAACATACCTATCTATGTGCGGAAGGATAAATATTTTTATCCTGCAACGAAAGAAGATACCTGCTACGGGAACTGTCTCTCTTGCAAAGAGGCACTCTGCGGAATAAAAGACCTCGCTATGGGAAGAAGTGAAAATACTAAGAAGGACTGGACATTGAAGGACTACCGTCGCTGGTCACACGAGATAACAAGCGGAAAATTATTTCAATAATTTCACATGCTAAAGCATCCTTACTTATGTTTTCTTTTTCTATAATTTCTTTTGTGCTATTTATCAAAATTTTCACTTCCTTCATCACATCTCTTCCCATACTTTCTGGTGTAGTAACAACTATTGCATCTAGCTTTTTATCTTGCATCTTTTTCCTCGCATTTTCAACTAAATTTTCCGTTTCTACTGCAAAACCTATAAGCAATTTACCATTCCTATTTTTAGCACACTCTCTTAATATATCCACCGTTTTCGTTAATGTTAATCTCAAAATACTACTAGTTTTTTTTATTTTCGCTGTAGCAGGCCTCTTCACAGTCCAATCAGACACTGCAGCCGTGGAAATAAATATCTCACTAGAAGGGTAAAATTTCCTTACACTGTCATACATTTCACCTGCTGTGTTAACTGCAACGAAAGTCACATTTGGCGACGAAGGTTGCGCCAAATGTGTAGGCCCACTGATAAGTACAACATTTGCACCTTCGCAAGATAATATCTCAGAGAGCTTATATCCAAGGTATCCGGAAGCCGGGTTGGAAATATATCTCACAGGGTCTATAGGCTCACGTGTAGGCCCTGCAGTAATAAGAACTTTCTTATTCAAAAATCTTTTCCCCCTCTCTTGTAATAAAGATACTACATAATTAACAATAGTTTCAATGTTAGCTAACCTGCCTAAACCTTTTTCTCCACAAGCCAAAGGCCCTTCTTCAGGACCTACTATGTGGTATCCTAAGCTCTTCAAAATGGCAATATTTTTCTGCAAAATAGGATTCGTGTACATTTCTTTATTCATCGCAGGAGCTATAATTATAGGCAAGTTATGTCCTGCTAAAACAATTGTCGTTAACAAATCGTCACATATTCCGTTCGCTATTTTAGAAATTATATTGGCGGTTGCAGGAGCTATAAGTATAAGCCTTGCACGCTTAGCCAAAGATATATGCTCTATTTCCCAGTTGTCTATAATGAATAATTTAGAGTAAACTTTACTGTTAGCAATATATTGCAGTGTTTCTACAGAAATAAAATGCTTAGCTTCTTTTGTAAGGACTGGTATAACTTTTATGTTCCTCTCCTGTAGCTTACGAATTAAATCATATACTTTATAAGCTGCAATACTGCCCGTCACGCCTAATATTATTTCCATGATCGCCCTTAGAATAACAAAGCGTATATCACAAGTTGCAGCACAACAAAAAATGAATAGTTTATTCTTTACTCTTTTTCTTCTCTATCTCCTTAGAAACTATTTTCTCTACAGCCTGGTAGACAAGTTTCTCAAATGGCACCTTTCTTCCTGCGCGCTCTTCTTCAAGTTGCATTTTCTTTGCTAGCGCCAAGGCTTGATAAATAAGTTTATATCTATTAACGCCGGAATCAAACACTAACCTGTCTATCCTGTGTAGATAATCATCATCTTCCTGAAAAGAAGCTTTTTCTTCAAGAGCTGGCGTATCTCCTTTTTTCTCTAATGGTTCCATAATTTATCTACCGCATTCCTTTCTTCTTGTAAATTATATTTTCTATTCTTTTGCATACCCTCTCTACATCGTCATTTACAATGCGGTAATCGTATTTGCTCTTAAATAACAACTCATATTTTGCATGTTGCAGCCGCTGCAATATCTCTTCTTCTTTGTCAAGATTTCTCTTTAGCAGGCGGCGCTTAAGTGTGCCAAACGATGGCGGAGAAAGATAAATCAATATGGAATTATCTTTAAGGTGCTTCTTCACGTTAAGTCCTCCCTGAACATCTATATCAAGAATCACCACTTTGCCCTTCCTGATGCTGCCCAAAAGGAAATTTTTAGGTGTGCCATAGTAATTATTATGCACAATTGCATATTCAAAAAAATAGTTTTTCTTAATTTTTTCCTTAAACTCTTCCTCTGTGACAAAAAAATAATCTTTCCCGTCCACCTCACCAAAACGTTTCTCTCTTGTAGTGTACGATACTGAGTAGCAAAAATCTTTATTCCTTTCTAAAAGGGCTCTGGTGATAGTCGTCTTACCAACACCAGAGGGCCCTGAGATAACTACTGCTAAACCTTTCTCCATCACATATGCTTCTTATTTCAACATCATCACTATAAACAAAATAAGAGAAATAACCAATGCGTAAGTACTTTTCAAGTTAGGGTCGGTTAGATAATATTTTATGTTTTTCTGGCTACTTTTCTGCTTCTCTTCTATAAGTTGCGACTCTATCTGCTCAATCTTATTTCTTATAATAGTTATTGTCTTTGACATTTCCTCAAGGTTGTCCTCAAAGCTCTTCATCTTTTTATACATATTATCGCTGCTCTCTCTATCCTTATCCTTAACCAATTTGCCTTTCATGCCAGAGAGCGTATCTTCCAGATAGGCTATCTGTTGTTCTTGTAACTTGTTCTCGCGAGACAACTCTTGTACGGCGCCTCGCAAAAGCTTCACCTCCGCCCATAAACTTTCCGCCTCCTGTTGTAAAAAGCTAACAGTCGACAGAAGAACATTGTAGACGCCCAGGTTTGCTCCTTTGATTTGAGCTTTAAGTTGTACAGTGGCTTGTTCTAGAGCACCAAAGCCTTCTTGTAGCTCCGTAATACGCTTAGATAAAACATTTATCGCACTTTCCACCTTTGTGAGACGCTTTTTAACCAGCTCTGCTATCTCCTCTATAGTGTCTTTTTGTTGCGCTTGGGCTTGCTGCAGAGAAAATGTTAATTCGGCAAGTAGCAATAACGAGGAGATTACGAAAAAGAACTTGATAACAAAGATAGAACACTGGTAAAGTCGTCTGGTAAATCTGCGACAAATTCCATCCATACCTTCTTTTGAGGATGCAAAATTTTTAACTTCCACGCATGAAGCATCACCCGCGGAAATGCAATATTTTTCTTAGTCCACACTTTCCCGTACTCGGTATCACCACATACTGGATGCCCTATCAGAGACAAATGAACACGTATCTGATGTGTTCTCCCCGTTAAAGGAGAAATTTCAAGTAATGAGTAGTAGTTATTGTCGTATTTAAATTCTTGCTTTACGCAATATTCAGTAATTGCTTCTCTCCCTGAGGGCGTATGCCATATTTTTTTACTTTTTGGCAATTTGCCAATGAGGGCATTTATTTTACCAAATTTCTCTGCAAATTTTCCATAAACTATGGCTAAATATTTTTTTTTAACGTTACGTTTTTGAAACTGCTGTGATAGGAAACTTTTAGCTTCTTCTGTTTTCGCTACAACCAACACGCCAGTTGTCTCTTTATCAAGCCTGTGCACAAGCTTAGGTTCACCTACAAAATTATGCATCTTAAAGTGATAAACCAAGCCGTTAAGCAAAGTACAGGTTTTATTTTTACCAGCAGGGTGTGTAATTAAACCTGCGGGCTTGTCTACAACGATTATTTGCCCATCTTCGTAAAGAATCTTCAACGGTATATGTGTTGGTTCTACAACAGATTTCTTCTCGACAAGGATGACTTTTACAACATCGTTAAGTCTAAGTTTATAACTACGTTTAACCTTTTTGGAATTGACCAACACATTCCCCGTGTCTATCAAATATTGGAAGTAGGAGCGCGAGTATTGCGAAAATTTTTCAGTAATAAACTTATCTATCCTAAGGTTGACCTCTGAAGGCTCCTTTACGACGAAAGTGAATTCTTTCTCTTCCATACTATATAGAGAAAGCCACCAACAAGAAATGTTACTACAGAAATTACATGCGTAATTGTAACACCATAAATAGTAATACCGCGCCAGTCACCACGCAAAAATTCTAAATAAAACCGTATGAGTGAAGAATACACAAGGTAAAGTGAAAAAATTTCACCTTTAAAGCGCGGCCTCTTAAAAAACAAGAATATGAACAGTAGAAAATTCAGCAAAAAGGAATACATTTGTGTAGGTATTAGAGGGACGTTTTTTGGTGCCAGCGTCTGCGGATGTGTAAAAACAATATGTAACGGTGAAGACGTGACTTTACCGTAGCAGCAGCCCGCAAATAAACACCCTATGCGGCCAATACTATGCCCTAAGGCTACCGCCGGTGCTACACTATCACATATTTTTAAAGTTGGCATTTTTTTATGTTTTACATACACATATCCCCCAAGTATACCGCCTATGATGCCACCATGGTAAAACATACCACCCTCCCATAAAGCAAAAATTTTCAGCAAGTTCGGTATGTAGTTTTTTATGTCTAACAATACATACATTACCCTTGCACCTAAAATAGTGCTTGTAACAATAACAAACAACAGGTTATCTAACTCTTGTGAGGAGATTTTGAGCTTGTAGTATATAATTTTTCTGTGAAAAATGTAAGTTCCTGCGAGTATGCCGAATGCGTAAAATAAGCCGTACGTATATAAAGTTATAGGTCCTACTTGTAGAAGTATTGGGTGCATAGGTGTTTTAGGTAAATTTCTTGTATTTTTTCACTTTAAATATGTTTTGCAGGAAAATTAGTGCTATACCGATGGTAACATAAGAATCTGCAAGATTGAACACAGGCCAAAAGCCTACGTCTATAAAATCTATAACCTTTCCGCGAAATACACGATCAAATAAATTCCCTATAGCTCCGCTAAGGATCAACAATAACGCAAAAGTGTTATCTACCTGTTTCCACAAAAAAAATACAATAAAAAATATTACTACAATCATTATGATGATAAACATAAAATTTTTTCCTTGAAGAAGACCCCACACAGTACCTGTATTGGCAACATATGTGAAATGCAAGAAGGGCAAAACTTTCACCGAATGATGTAAAGGAAGGGCCCTTACAATTATAAATTTTGAAATTTGGTCGACAAGAAAGAAAAGCACAACTACGACGAAATGGCAATAATTAAGATGTGTTTTCCTTAGAATATTACTCACCGTCTATATTTACCACCTCAACACATCTCTGACACAGCAACGGGTGCCTCGTATCAGTACCAACAGTTGTAGAGTAGTTCCAACAGCGAACACATTTTTTACCTTCAGCACGCTCAACTTCTACATCTACTTCTTCTTTCGCCTCCACAGATATTGCCTCTCTGACCTCCACCTGGGAGACTATAAAAACCATTGGCAGAAACTCTCTCAAGTAGGAAAGAAGATTGTGAACCTCGCTACCTTTTCTTACATAAATCACAACCTTTGCCTCTAAGGAACTGCCAATAAGCCCTTCTTTACGTTTGCTCTCCAAAGATAAGTTCACCTTATCACGAAGCTCCAGCAACTTGTCCCACCGCTTTTTAACTTCCGGCTGAAACCATACCGAAGTGGCAGCACCGTCCACTGCAGGATATGACATCAAGAAGACACTCTCTGGTAAGGCGGTGTCTATCTTTCTCAATTCCTGGAAAGCCTCCTCTGCAGTAAAAGACAATATTGGAGACAACATTACTACAAGAGCCTTTGTTATTTCGTACATTACGGTTTGTGCAGCTCTACGGAATAAAGAGTTACATGCAAAAGTGTACAGTCTATCTTTGCAAATATCAAGGTAAAAACTGCTCAGGTCAAAGAAACAAAAGTCGTATATAATTCTCAAAACTTTGTTGAACTCGTAGCTCTCGTATTTTCTTCTTGTCTCATCTATTACCTCATGTAATCTATGCAGCATGTATTTCTCTACTTCTGGAAGTTTGTCATATGAAACATAATCTTTATCAGGGGAAAAATCGTGCAAGTTACCTAATAAGTATCGTATTGTGTTACGTATTTTACGGTAAAAATCCGACAATTTATATAAGATCTCGTCAGAAATACGCACATCGTTGTGGTAATCACTATTGCCCACCCATAACCGCAACATCTCGGCACCATATTTAGAAATAACCTCCTCAGGGGCTATCACGTTACCTAAAGATTTATGCATAGCTCGACCTAAGCCGTCAAGTACAAAGCCATGCGTAATTACAGTCTTATACGGAGGGATGCCTTCCGTAATCATAGAAGGTATAAGTGATGTTTGGAACCAGCCGCGATGTTGGTCACTACCCTCAAGGTAAACATCCGCAGGGAATGCAAGCTCTTTGTAAGATTTCACCACAGCATAATACGAAACTCCAGAATCAAACCACACATCTATAATATCGTTCTCCTTATGGAAAGTGTCGTTGTTGCAATAAGGACATTTAAATCCTGCTGGAAGAAACTTTTCTTCCGGCTCCGTATACCATATCTCGGAAGTGTGTGTCTTTACTTTCTCTTCTATCATCTCAATTACTTCTTTCTCAAGAATAGGGGTATTGCATTTGTTACAATAAATTATAGGAAGTATCGTACCCCAGTAGCGTTGCCGCGATAAGCACCAGTCTGGCCGCGCTTCTAACATGCCCTTCATCCTGTTCATACCATACTCTGGATACCAATTTACACTTTTTATGCTTTCTAGAAGCTTTTCGCGTAAGTTCTCGTGGTTGATATTTAAGAACCACTGCTCCGTAGCACGAAAGATGACCACATTTTTGCAACGCCAGCAATATGGGTACTGGTGCGTAATTGTTGAAGCTTTCAACAAATATCCATCAGCGGATAATTTCTCTATAATTTTAGGATTTGCATCAAACACGTTCATGTTGGAAAAATGCTCTACTTCAGAAGTGAAACACCCCCTCTCATCAACCGGTGAATACACTTCCAAACCATACTTAATACCAACCTGGTAATCTTCTTCGCCGTGCCCCGGCGCTATATGCACAATGCCTGTCCCTTCCTCTAATTTGACAAATCCCGCTAATACGCCAACAGAATATTTATTTGATATTACTGGGTGCTGAAATTTCGCATTCTCAAGCTCCCTACCATAAAACTCTTTCACCAATCTATACTCTTTTATGTTTAACTCATCCAATACTCGGACAACACAGGCACTACAAATTATCAAATTCTCAACTCTATCGCTTATTTTTACTTCCACAACGCTGTACTTATACTCCGGATGGAAAGCTAATGCAACGTTTGCAGGTAACGTCCAGGGCGTTGTCGTCCAAATAACTGCGTATACACGTGGCAACTTCGCAATATTATCAGCGTGCTGAGAACACTCTATTAGAGGAAATTTTACATATATTGACGGAGATAAATGCTCTTTATACTCAATTTCAGCCTCTGCTAATGCGGTCTCGCAAGAAATACACCAGTAAACGGGCTTTTTACAACGATATATAAAACCTTTCTCTACAAGAGTCTTAAAGACAGCTATAACTTTACTTTCGTATTCTTTATCCATAGTTATATAAGGTGAGTCCCAGAGACCAAAAACGCCTAACCGCTTAAATTCCCCCTTCTGGATGTGAATAAATTTTTCTGCATATTTCTCGGCTGCCCTCCTAAACTCAACCTTATCAATGTTTTTCTTGCCATAAAGGTTCTTCTCTTTCATCAGTTCATATTCTATAGGCAGCCCGTGGCAATCCCAGCCAGGAATAAAGGGTGTATAATACCCGCACAGGGATTTATACTTCACGATAAAGTCTTTAAGTATTTTATTTAGTGCGTGCCCTAAATGTATGTGCCCGTTTGCGTACGGTGGACCATCGTGAAGAATAAATTTCTCCTTATGTATATTTTTCGCCAACATTTTCTCGTAAATATTCAAATTTTCCCATAAGGAAAGGATATTTTTTTCTCTTACGGGCAGGTTAGCTTTCATCGGGAAATCCGTCTTTGGCAGAATAACTTTATACTGCTTCTCCATGTTCTTTCCCTAAACATCATTACATTAATCAAAAAAGGAAAATATTATAGTAAAAAAATCTCTCCTCTTCAATAAGGAAAAAAAACGAAATGAGAGGGTTTTTTTCAACACAAAAGAGAAAAAAGAATATCTCTATAGTAGCGCCTCTGCCGGGACTCGAACCCGGAACCTATTGGTTCGAAGCCAACCGCTCTATCCAAGTTGAGCTACAGAGGCATGGGAGAGAATCTTTAGTACAAAATTTTTTGTATCCAATCTTTATTTTTTCTAATGTATTCTGCAATTTCTTCACCAATTTTAGGATTACAGAACAACCCACTACCTATTTCTACTGCGCTTGCACCTGCAATAAAATACTCTAAAACGTCACTCACAGAAACCACCCCTCCGGAAGCTATAACTGGAATCTCAACACTTTTACTTATTTCATAAATATATCGCAAAACTATAGGTTTAACACTGGGCCCCGAAAATCCACCAAGGAGAATTTTTTTACATAATTTTCGCCTCTCATTAACGTCAATATTTATTACCATCGCAGGGAAAGTATTTGCGACAACTACAGCGTCTGCAAAACACTCTTTACACACTCTTGCCAACTCTATCAGATTTAAACCTACCGGCGGAAGTTTAGGGATTACCGGCAAATTCGTAAGTTCCCTTATTGAAAGAAGTATGCTGGACAGCAACTTTTTATCTACAAGATTGAATATATTCCTCTTTCTATCTGTAACATTAGGACAAGATAAGTTTAATTCTATGCCGGAAATAAACTTTAACGATGCAACTCCTTTAACTAAAGTGATAAGCTCTTCCTTGCTCTCTCCAGCAACACTCACTATAATTTTTGTCTTAGCAGAGAGATATTCTAAAAATTTAGTCTTCTCGGAAAGAAATATTTTCAAGCCGGGATTCTCTAAACCAATTGAGTTTATCAAGCCTTGCGTATTTTTGACCTCTGCGATACGTGGTGGCGGGTTGCCTACACGCGGCTCAAGTGTTATCGTTTTCGTAACAATTGCGCCATATGCGCTGAAGTCTATTATTTTATCATATTCTTCACCAAAACCTACAATCCCGCTACTAACAATTATTGGGACTTTGAGACCTAAAAAATTACATCTTCTCCACATCTAAATTTTGTCCCAAAGAAGATCTTTTATTCTAAACACAGGGCCATCTTTACACACAGCCCTATACCCATAAATCGTAGGTAGCACACAGCCACGACACGCTCCCACTCCGCAGGAAATTATGTTCTCCATGGATACTTCACCATCAATTTTATTCCCACTTTTGCAGATTATATCTTTTACCATTCCTATTGGCCCGGCTATGTAGAAGTATTTGTTTCCTATATTTCCCATCTCGCGCTTAACCACAACATCGCTCACTTTACCTTTTACTCCTACACTGCCGTCTTCTGTGGAAATTACGCATTTGGAGAGCTGTATGTCACTCAGGAGTTTCTTATACGCCATATACTCAATTTTATTCCTAAGACCTATATAAAATCTTAACACTTTTTTGCCCGCAGATTCATACTTCTTATAAAGTGGCGCAAGGGAGAATGTCCCCGTGCCCCCTGAGATAAAAATAAACTCCTCCTTATCCTTGTACTCCTCCAAATAGCCATTACCTAACGGATAAAGAATTCTTACTTTTTCGCCTGGCAGCAGAATAGAAAGATACTTTGTCCCCGAGCCTACTATTTTAAAATTGACAACTATTGAGCCGTCTTTTAAAATGTCGTATATAGCAAAAGGCCGCGGTAGATAAGTATGAGGAAAACAATATACAAGAAGGAACTGGCCAGGTAAAAATGATAACCGCCGCCCTTGACAGGAGTTCTCTAATACCAGAGGCTTTATTCTTAACCTACAGTACAAAGAAAAAAAGAGCTCTTTATTCACAACCTCCCCACTACAATAATTATAACAGGAGTTTCCCATCTCGGAACACTATCTTGCCACCAACAATGGTCATCTCGACATAGCCACGAAATTTACGACCTAGGAAGGGCGTGTTTTTACTTTTAGAGACAACTCTTTCGTAAATAAACTCCCTCTCTAAATCTACTACAGTAATATCTGCATCTGCACCAACAGATAACCTGCCTTTATTAGACAAATTTAGCACCGTTGCAGGATTGATAGTAACCTTAGCAATTGCATCTTGCAAAGATAGCACTTTTGTATGCACAAGCTCCGTAAATATCAACGGCAAAAGCGTCTCCAAACCTATTATACCGAAAGGCGCAGATTCATAATCTCTGGCTTTTTCTTCCTGCGTATGTGGTGCGTGGTCACTTGCTATACAGTCAATTGTCCCATCTTTGAGACCTTCTTTTATGGCCTTCACGTCCTCAATTGTGCGTAATGGAGGGTTAACCTTGGTGTTAGTGTTGTAAACATAAGTTTTAACAGCCTCTTCGGTCAAAGTGAAGTAGTGTGGTGCTGTATCACAAGTAACTTTTATATTCTTCCTCTTAGCTTCCCTTATAAACCTGACACTCTCGCAACAACTTACATGCGTTACATGCAAGTGCGCTCCTGCAGAGTGCGCAAGAATTATATCGCGAATAACCATTATCTCCTCGGCTTCTGGAGGTATGCCACGTAAGCCTAAAAGCGTAGCTGTATAACCTGCATTCATCACACCCCCCTTTGACAAATTTGTATCTTCGCAATGCGAAATAACCGGCAAAGAAAACATCTTTGCATACTTGAGCGCAAGATACATAATCCTCGAATTTGCAACAGCATTGCCGTCATCAGAAATAGCAACTACACCGGCATTTTTGAGCTCTGCAATCTCTGTGAGCTCCTCACCTGCTAAATTTTTAGTTATAGCTCCTACAGGAAATACATTAACTACACCCTCTTTCTGCGCCTTAAGCATAACAAACTCTACTGTAGTTTGATTATCAATCACGGGACGCGTGTTCGGCATACAGCAGACCGACGTTATCCCGCCACTGGCTGCCGCACGTGTGCCACTGTAAATGGTCTCTTTCTCCTCATAGCCAGGCTCACGTAAATGCGCATGCATGTCTATAGCGCCTGGCATCACTACTTTCCCCCTCACATTTATTATCTTCACATTACTCTTTTTGCCGCTTGTTCTAATCCTTGGAGCAATCCTTATTACTTTCCCATTCTCTATCAATATATCGTTTACTGAGTCAATTTTGTCTGCAGGGTCCACTACTCTCCCGTTTGCAATTAGAAGCTTCATAACCTCCAAAATCCTTACTTTTTTCTAAAATCTTGCACTAAATGCTTAAAAACATTAACAGAAGACAACTACTAAAAATGCTTTCTATTCCTTTATAGCCTGACCGCCAACAAGTAAATACAACACCGCCATGCGCACCGCTACACCATTCGTCACTTGCTCGTTTATAACAGACTGCGCACTATCCGCAACTTCGGATGTTATCTCAATGCCGCGGTTTAGCGGCCCCGGATGCATCACTAAGACGTCAGGCTTCGCTCTCGCAAGGCGCTCTTTCGTAATAGAATACAAAGAGAAGTATTCGCGTATTGACGGGAAGAAAGCTTCTTGTTGGCGCTCAAACTGTATTCTTAAAATATTTATCACATCTGCGTCCTTTATGGCTTTCTCTATATCGTAATACACCTCCACATTCAATTTCTCAATATCGGGTGGTATCAATGTTGAAGGGCCACAAACACATACACGTGCACCAAGCTTCGTCAAGCCAAAAATGTTTGACCGTGCTACGCGACTGTGCAATATATCGCCTACAAGGGTAACTTTAAGACCTTCTATTTTCCCTTTCTTCTCGCGAATAGTAAACATGTCGAGTAAGCCCTGTGTCGGATGCTCGTGTATACCATCCCCAGCATTTATTATAGAAGACGAAACGCATTGCGCTAACATGTGTGGCACGCCAGAAACACTGTGACGTATCACAATAAAGTCTGTTTTCATGGATTCTAGCGTTTTTGCAGTATCTATCAAACTTTCACCTTTCACTACACTTGAAACTTGTGCTGTAATATTTACAGTATCCGCGCTGAGACGTTTCGCTGCAAGTTCAAAGGAAGTGCGTGTCCTCGTAGAAGGCTCGTAGAAAAGTAACACAACAGTTTTGCCACGCAACGTAGGAACTTTCTTTATTGAACGCAAAAAGATTTGCTTAAAGGGTACCGCTGTAGAAAGTATAAGCTCTATTTCTTCTTTCTCTAACTCTTCAAGCGAAAGTAAATCTTTCCTGTTAAGTTTCATCTTTTATCTACTATAGATACAGCCTCGTTTAGTTGTTATCTGAATTTGTTCCAGGTTCACTTTTAAAAGCTGGCAAAAAGTGAAAAATCGCCCTGTAGTTTTTAATACTTCTTATCGCTTCTCTTTCTATTTTTGGCAACACTTACAGCATTCCCTAACGATAGTGCTTTTATCTCGTCTTTATCGTCAACTTCTTTCATGCTAATACGTATTATTTTATCAGGGTCTGGCAAATGGATGACTTTACCTACATAGTTGGGCTGTATGGGTAACTCGCGTCCACCACGATCTATCGCAACTGCAAGCTCAACTTTCATGGGTCTCCCAAAGTCCATAATCTCGTCTAGCGCTGCACGCACACTGCGCCCCGTATATAATACGTCATCTACCAAAATTATTATGCGCCCCGTAACGTCAAACTCTATCTTCGTCTCCTTCACAGGATGTTTACAAACTGTCCCCAAAGAATTTATATCATCGCGGTAAAGCGTAACATCTAAAACACCTAATGGCATTTTTACCTTCGTTTTCTTCTCAATAATGTTTTTTATACGTTTTGCTATAAACACACCATGCGTAAGAACACCTATTAAAGCTAACTTGTCAAGATGCGCCTCGTGCCGCTCAATAATCTCATCAGCAATCTTGTTAATTATTTCATCTAAATTTATCTTCTCTATCTCGCCCTCTTTTTTTAAAGAATTTTTCTGCCTACTTAACATTTGAACCTCCTACCCTCGTCAAGCATAATAAGATAGTTTTTCACCGGTATATAATTCGCAACAGTGTTGCCCGAGCCTAAAGCATATATACCGTCCACAGCACATTCTTCTAAAATCCCCCTTACATACTTCCTCAATTCCTCCTCCGAATACGTAGCTAACTTGTTTACATCCACCCCACCCAGTATAGCTATCCTGTCGCCATATTTCTTTTTTGCTTCACTCACGGGCATAATAACATCTTCAAAGGAATGCTTCGCATCTATACCTACATAGTTTATTAAATCATCCATTATCGCCTCCAGATTGCCACAAGAATGTAATATAAATGGCAAGTGGTGCTCATGCGCAAGGTCTACAATTTTTTTCTGCCACGGAAAAATATATTTACGTAGGACCTCCGGAGGTAATAAAGTGCCCGTCTTGAAGCCCATATCGTCACCCATACGCAAAGCACATATTTTATCCCCAACAAGCTCTATTATATTTTTATCTGCAATGTATAACGTCTCCCCAACTTTATCCACTACAGCTTCAACTAACTCCGGCTGATCATAAATAGCAAAAGATAGCGGCACAAAGCCCATCAGCCACGAACACCACTCAAGCACTCCACCTGCAACGTTACCTATAATTTTCATCTCCGGTGGCAAATGCTTCGCAACAAATTCAAACTGCGAATAATCCAAAAGGTCATCCTCATTAGGCCACGGATATTTCTCAAAATCCTCCCAATTAGATATCATACCATGATTTTCATCCACCCATGCACGGCCACTTACGTGCGCAAGGGCTGCAGTATCCGCGCTAACTTTTATGTTAGTGCGCGGAAAATTTGGTGCAATCTCAACCGGAACGTAATCATAGCCCATCTCATAATAAAAATCTATAAGTGTCTCCCAATATTTCTCTTTCTCTTCCTTCTTAGACAAATCTAAATTGCTCAATTTAGCCCCCATAATAGCTTCAATTATCTCTACATCAACAAAATGCTCATAAAAAGGCACCCTGCCGCTGCTACTCACATCTCTACGTAGCAAAACGTTTAATATACGCCGATAGTCGTTGTCCGCCATTCTATTATCAGTAAAACAACTTTGGTTAGTAATTTTACCATATCACATTGATTAAATACAATCTTTTTTATATAATTTAGAACAATGGACAGAAGAAAAGCAAAAGATACAAGAAATGCTAATGCTGCCTATAGGATCATTGACGTCAACTATAACAGGCTTATTGAGGGACTACGCGTAATAGAAGATATTGCGAGATTTATGTACAACGACAGAAGATACACTTGGAACTTGCGTGCTATAAAAAATAGTATTTCAAAGATAATATATAAACATTATCCATTGCTGATAGCTCACCGCAATGTAGAGGTGGACTTTGGCAAAGAATGGCTTGAAAGTAAACGCAAAAACATAGAAGAGATTTTTTTCGTCAACCTTGCGCGCGTAAAAGAGAGCTTACGCGTGCTAGAAGAGTTTATTAAATTATTTTCTTCAGAAGAGGGGAAGAAAATAAAAACTTTACGCTACAGGATTTATAAATTAGAAAAGGAATTTTTTGAAAAAAGGAAAGATGCAACTTAGAAAATGTCTTTTATTGCCGGCAAAAGGTTCGTTCTTTACGGTATTACGGACAAGCGAGAAAATATAGATTACATTAAAGAGGCGGAACTTATGGCATTAGGCGGCGTTGATGTTGTGCAATTCCGCGCAAAAGAATTAACAAAAAGAGAATACTACGAAGTAGCTTCCGTGATGAAGAAAATATTGGATAGGTACAATATACCTTTAATAATAAATGACCACTTGGATGTAGCAATTTCGGTGGATGCCTCCGGTGTACATATTGGGCAGGACGACTTGCCAATAACGGCTGTAAAAAATATATTAGACAAATGCGGCAAAAAAAATTTTATCGTTGGCGTATCCACACACAGTATAGAAGAGGCAATAGAAGCCTCTCAAAATGGTGCAAGCTACATAAGCATAGGTCCTATATTCCACACGCCAGCAAAAAGACAATATCCACCTTTGGGGAAAGATGTTATACCGGCAGTTAAAGGAAAAGTCTCACTTCCTGTAATAGCCATTGGGGGAATAAATGAGGAAAATGTCTATTCTATAATATCTTCAGGTGCGGACGGCGCCGCTATGATACGCGGAATATTGGACTCGAAAAATATTGTTGAAAAAATAAAATCTATAAAAGAAACTTTGAAAAAATTCTACACTTAGCAAATTTTTTTTCTTAACACAACCTTTAGAAAGAGAGGTCCTGGGGTATAGCGGTTATGAATATAATAGAAAATTGCATAAAAGGCAAAATACCCAAAGAAGTGAAAATTATTGCAAAAGAAGAGAGCGTCCCGCCAAATGTGCTTGTTGAGAACATAATAAAGGGCTACGTGATAGTGCCGCAAAATAAAAAACGCAGAAATAAAAACAATTTTAAACCCATTGGTATTGGGAAAGGACTGCGCGTAAAGGTTAATGCAAACATTGGCAGCTCCCCAAAAAGAGAAAACATAAAAGATGAACTTGACAAGTTAGAAGTTGCAGTAAAATATGGTGCAGATACTGTGATGGATTTATCTACGGGACAAAAACTTAAAAAAATACGTGCCGAAATATTAAAAAATTCACCAGTTCCTGTTGGCACAGTACCCATATATCAGGTAGCATGTGAACTTGCTTGGAAAGGTAAAGAGATAAGCCAAATGGAGCCGGAACATCTATTCTCAGTAATTGAGGAGCACGCAGAAGATGGTGTAGATTTCATTACGGTACACTGCGGGGTTACACGTAGAACTGTAAAAGTTCTCAAAAAGTGTAAACGTATTTGCGGCATAGTTAGCCGCGGTGGCGCACTCCTCGCAAAATGGATAACACGCAATAATAAAGAAAATCCACTATATGAGAAATTTGATAGATTATTAGACATTGCGTATAAGTACGACCTGACATTAAGCTTAGGCGATGGTTTACGACCAGGGGCTATAAGTGATGCTACGGATAAAGCGCAACTCGCAGAACTCTTAGAGATTGCAGAGCTGGTGAAAGCCGCACGAGAAAAGCATGTCCAGGTAATGGTAGAAGGTCCTGGACATGTACCACTACATCAAATAGAAGCTAACATCTTGCTTGCAAAGTATCTAACAGACAATGCACCATTCTATGTTCTGGGACCATTAGTCACAGATATAGCAACCGGTTATGACCACATTGCAGCGTGTATTGGCGGTGCAGTGGCTGCAATGCACGGCGCTGACTTCTTATGCTATGTCACCCCAAGCGAACATATAGGCTTGCCAACGGTTAACGATGTCAAAGAGGGCGTCATTGCAGCACGTATAGCAGCGCATGCTGCTGACATTGCAAAAGGAATTAAAGAAGCCACCAATAGAGATAGAAAGCTATCAGAAGCAAGAAAAAAACTCTCCTGGAAGGAGCAAAAAAACCTTGCCTTAGTCCCTGAAATAATAGATGAACTTTTGGAGAGGGAAAAACTGAAGACGACTACCCCGTGCAGCATGTGCGGGGAATACTGCGCATTACGTGTCTCCTCAGAAGTGGAAAATTACGAAAAAAAATGAAAGAAGAATGCAATCACAGTGATACTGAAAGTTTACTGGACAGTTTTGATTATTCTATACGCGAAAAAAGTTTAATTACGCTTTCTCAAACTTTACACCATGAAGAAAAATACTCCACCTCAAAATGGACAAACCTGCACTGCCACACATTCTACTCGTTCAATGCATATGGCTACTCTCCACAACATATAGCCTACCGCGCAAAAAAAGAAAATTTAGCCATAGTCGGTACCGTAGATTTTGACGTTTTAGACAATATAGAAGAGACACTTACCGCGGGAGAAATTATTTCTGTGAAAACTGTAGCAGGGTTTGAAACTCGCTGCTTTGTTGAAAAATACAAAGATAAAGTCATCAATTCTCCTGGTGAGCCAGGAATATGCTATTTTATAGGTATCGGGTTTTACAGAAAACCTGCCCCTGGAACAAAGGAAGCTAAAGTGTTAGATAATTTATTTAGTATCGCCAAACAACGCAACCTAATGATAATTAGTAAGGTTAACGAGTATCTTTCACCAGTAGAAATTGACTATGAAAAAGATATCTTACCATTAACTCCTAAAGGTAATGCAACAGAACGACATATACTCTACGGATATTGGAATAAATCAAAGGAAGTATTTAAAGAAAACATAGAGGCGGTGATAAACTTCTGGGCAACTAAGCTTAACACAAGCTGCAAGGTTATAAACAAACTTGTAGCCGACTTGCCAGAGTTCATAGAATTTGCGCGTGCAAAACTCATGAAGTACGGCAGCGTAGGATACGTCAGCCCAACACCTTCTATGTTCCCAAGATTTGAAGATGTGATAGAAATGATAATAAACTGTGACGGGCTACCCGCGTATGCCTGGCTTGACGGCACAACACCAGCCGAAAGTAATATATACGAGCTGCTAAATTTCATGATAGAGAAGGGGCTTGCATTAGTAAACATCATTCCAGAACGCAACTGGAACATAAAAAATGTAGAAGAGAAAAAGGTAAAAGTAGAAAAACTATATGAGGTGATAAAAACTTGCAGAAAGCTCTCCTTGCCAATAATAGCAGGGACTGAAATGAATAAATATGGGCAAAAGTTCGTGGATGATTTCAACACGCCTGAGCTCAAAAATTACGTTGATGATTTTTATAGTGGTGCATGTTTTGTCTACGGCCACACAATTTTAGGCAAGTATGCGGGTGGCAAAGGATATAACAGCATATGGGCAAAAAAATGTTTCCCTTCCCACTTGACTGAAGAAAAAAAAGACTTCTACAGAAATGTTGGCGAAATATTCACACCATCGAAAGATAATTTCCTTCTATTGACAAGTCTTAAAGATAACAATATCACACCAGAAAATATAAAAAATAGACTGAAAGGAGGGATTTACAAAAAGTAAATATGGGAAATATTGATACCAAACTAAAAACATTTCTGTCGCGGCTTAAGATTTTTAAAGATTGCACACCTGAAGAAATTGATAAAATACTCTCTATCATCGCTATAGAGCACTACGATGAAAATGCAGTCATTTTCAAAGAAAACTCTCCAGGAGATAAATTCTATATCATCAGGAACGGCGTAGTAGACATAAAAAAGCACATTATGATGGACTGGGGTTTAGAAACTGTAACACTAAGCAGACTCAACCCTGGAGATATATTTGGCGAGTTCTCCTTATTGGACAATAACCCAAGGTCAGCCTCCGCAATAGCTCTCTTCCCTACGGAGCTTATCGCAATAGATAATAACACATTCAGAGCTTTTATCCAAGAAAATCCCGCAATAGGAATGAAAATCCTACTATATATAGCAACTGACCTTGTAAAAAAATTGCGCACTACTGACGAAATTGTAAAAGCTCTAACACAAAGGGTTTTGACAATTTAATTTAATGATAAAACTTAGTAGATAGCCACCTTTTTGCTGAAGCCGCGGTGCAGCCCTAATGCTAAAGCCTTTTCTACAACTTTATTATATTCGCTCAACGAAGGACAACGGCTTAATTCTTTATACTCATGAGCTCTAAACATTGGTCTATACTGATCCATTATGTTAACATAAGTATCCAAAGATAACTCCTGGGCAATGAATTTTAATACCCCCTCTGAGCCTGCAATATCGTTAGGCAGAACTAAATGCCGCACAAGTAGTCCGCGATAGGCTATGTTGTTGTCATCAACCCGCAAGCAGCCAACTTGGCAGTGCATCTCTTTAATGCTTTCCATCGCGTAAAGAAAGTAATTTTCCGCATCCGAATATTTCTTTGCCATACTGTTATCACTGTATTTTATGTCCGGCATATAAATGTCTACAATATCCTTTAACAACCTAATCGTCTCCACATTTTCGTAGCCGCCACAGTTGTAAACTATGGGAATATTTAGTCCTCTCTCAGCGGCAATCTTTACAGCCTCCACTATCCAAGGAACATAGTGCGTTGGCGTAACAAGGTTTATATTGTGGCAGTTTATTTTTTGTAAGTATAACATATATTCTGCTAACTCGTCAATTGTTACTTCCTCACCTATACCATAATGGCTAATTTCATAATTCTGGCAATATACACAACTGAGGTTGCAATTAGCAAAAAATATCGTCCCAGAGCCGTAAAAACCTACAAGGACGTCCTCTTCACCATAATGTGGTCCCGCAGAAGAAATAATTATTCTTCTACCTGTCCTGCAATAGCCCCTCTCGTCACTTAACCTATCCACGTGGCACCTCCGAGGACATAATGCGCAGCGCTTGGCTATGTTATAAAGAATTTTTATGCGTCTCTCTAACTCGCCAGAAGTAAGCAATTTTACATACGAAGGGACAAGCATTTGGCACTTAAATTTACAATTTTTTGTTACTTAGCTTGTTGCCTTACTACCTTTGAATGAACAACCGTGTATAACGTAGGCACAAAAATTAAAGTTATTAAAGTTGAAAATGTGAGCCCTGAGATAATCGCTACACCCATTGAGGAGAAATACTCTGCACCGCTGCCACGCGATAACGCCAACGGTAAGCTGCCTAAAATGGTTGTTATTGCAGTCATAAGAATTGGTTTCAAGCGCGTCTTGCAGCTTTCTTTTACAGCCTCAAGCAGTGGCATCCCGCGTAACCTCAAAAGTTTTATATAATCCGTCAAAACAATTGCATTGTTCACTACAATGCCTACAAGCAGCAACAACCCTACAAAACTCATTATATTAAAATTCTGCCCCCATAAAAAGATACCAATAAGAACACCTACAACTGCAAAAGGTACGGAAAACATAATAATAAACGGATCTAAAAAATCTTCAAACTGTGCCGCCATTATTAAATACACAAGCAAAATACCTAAGAATAACATTAAGGTTAAATCACGGAAAGTGGAAGCTTGCTGCTCAATCTCACCACCAAATTTTATACTGTACCCGTAAGGAAGTGATATCGTTTTTAACATCCTCTCTACATCCTCTTTCACTTTACTCAATGCTCTGCCAAAAACATCACTTTCAATTTTCACCACCCTTGCGCCATCCTTACGCTGAATCTTTATAGGCTCTAACGTTAACTCAAACTTCGCTATATTGTGTAAAGGTATAATCTTGCCAGTAGGCAAAATTATTGGCAAGTCCGTCAGATTTTTGATGTCATTTTTGTAATTTTTATCCACCTTGACAAAAATATCATACGAAGTCTCAACAATACCCCCTGCCCTGGGAGTATACTCTGATGCAGTGTAGCCATAAAATGTCTTCCTTAATACATCAGCTATATATCCTGACGAAATACCCAACATCTTGACCTTTTCTCTATCTAATTTTATAGTTATCTGATAACTTCCCTTCTCTAAGCTTATTGTTGTGTTCCTTATACCTGCAATGTCTTGTAATCTATTTTTTATCTCATTTGCAATCCTTAAACTTTCATCCAAGTTATTCCCGCGAAGCTCAATTGATACAGCTTTCCCACCACCACCTAATAAGGTCGTAGATACGGAAGATTGCGCAGAACTTTCCAACTTTATTATCCCTGCAATACCCCTTAGACTATTTCTTAAATCTTCTGTAATCTCAATTGAAGTTTTGTCCCTCAACTCTTTGTCCACTAAAGATATCATAACAGAACCACTATTAGAGCTTTCTAGTTGGCCCATCATCCTACCAAGTACACCACCGCCACCCGACCTCCTGCTGCCACCACCACTGCTCTCGCCACAACGCACTAAAATCGCCTCGTAATACTTTGTCGGCAGAAGATTCATAATTCTCTCTTCGATCTGCTTCGCAACTTTAAACGTTTCCTCAAAACGCATGCCTTTGGATGTCTCAAAACTTATATTTATAATCCCTTCGTCACTTTTAGGTAGAAACTCTTTACCTGTAAAGAATAAAAATATGTACAGAGAAACAAAAAATACCCCTAAAAAGCCCAATAATGTGAGCTTCTTATGCCCTAAAACCCAATTTATTATCTCTTCATATACCGCTTCTATTTTCTCTATTATTTTTGAAACAAATACCACCGCCCTCTTGCGGTATTCCTCTTCAGAACATAACCTTGACGCCAACATTGGACTCAAAGTTAAACTTATCATCAAAGAACAAATTAAAACCACTGCCATAATAATCGCTAACTGCTTGAATAATAACGGTATCAGCCCGGTAACATATAACAACGGTATAAAAACAACTATTGTCGTTAACGAAGATGCAATAATAGCTCCTGCAACTTCCCCAGGAGCATCAATCGCCGCATCTAAGCTCTTCTTGCCCCAACTTATATGCCTCAATATATGATCAACCACCACAATAGAATTGTCCACTACCATGCCAATTGCCAACGATAAACTCATAAGTGAAACCAAATTTATTGTGTAGCCAAATAAGTATAAAAAGAGAAATGCTAAAGTTAAAGTAATTGGTATCTGTAAAACTATAATAAAAGCCGGTATAACGTCTCCTAAGAAAAATATTACAGTCAATATAACTAAAATACCGCCAACCAAAATCGTCTTCTCTAAATTCTTAACTACTTTCATGATGAACTTTGAAGAATCCATAACGACGTTAATTTTCAACTGCGGCAAAACTTTCTTCAGCTCGGATAGCTTCTTATTCACGGCAGAGCACACTGATACAGTGTTTGCTTGCGCCTTCTTCCTAACCATCACCAATAATGCATCTTTACCGTTGACTGTCGTCTCTCCAACCCTATCAACATAGGCATCTTCAACTTCACCAACTTGATATAAATACACCGGCTTACCTAAAAAGTTGCCCACTATGAGATTCCCTATTTCTGCAGGCGTGGCAAACTTCATACTTAACCGTATAGTGTACTTCCTATATCCTTCATAAATGTCTCCTATAGGCAACTCAATGTTCTCCTGCTGTATTGCAGAAATAACCTGCTGCACCGTCAACCTGTAAAAAGATAATTTTTGCGGGTCTAAAACTATAGAAACCTCCCTCTCATCACCACCCCTAACTACAACCCCAGCTACCCCATCAACTTTCCTTATCTCGTCAGCAATTTTCTTCTCCACAATGTATCTCAGGTCCTTTATCGCTTTATCAGAAGTGACTGTTATAAACATTATAGGCATCAATGAAGGGTCAAATTTTATAACTCGTGGCTTCTCCACATCCTCCGGTAGAGCTGTCTTGGAAAGCTCAAGTAAATCCCTTAAATCCGACGCTTTCTCGTCTATATTTGTCCCCCACTTGAATTTTGCAACCACAATCGAAACGTTCTCTTCCGAACTCGACTCCACAGTGTCAATCCCAGGAACAGAAGCAACCGCATTCTCTATAACTTTTGTCACCTTCTCCTCCACATCTAACGCAGTAGCCCTCGGGTAAAACGTTATCACCGTCAAAATAGGCAACTCCAACTGAGGAAATAAATCAATAGGCAACTTAAATAATGCAATTAGAGACGTTATTAACAAAAAAGTGTAAATTACAATAGTTGCAACAGGACGCTTAACACATAATTCTGTAATTTTCATAAAAAGTCTAACCCCCCAATCTTGAAAGTCGTCCTACTCCACAACTTCTACTCTTACCCCAGGGGTCAAGATCTCGCTACCTTGATATACAACCCTCTCTCCATCTTTTAAGCCTGCAATAATTTCTGTAAAATCTTTATATTTTAACCCTGTTTTAACTTCACGCTCTTCAACTGTACTGTCCTCTCTTACTACATACACGACTTTTCTACCATCTGCCTCTAAAATTGCCTCCGTAGGCACAGTCAAAGCATACCTCTCGTAAAATATAAGTTCTCCTTTAACAAAACTACCAGACTTGAAAAGCCCCTTTGCGTTGTCTAAAATAACCCTAACCTCCATAGAGCGCGTGCCGGGGTCTATATAATTTGAAAGTTGCAGCTCGCTTGAAGTGAAAACCTGCCCTCCTTCCAGCGCAAATTTTACATATGAATTCTTATTAATCTTATTCACAACATTCTCGCCAACACTGAAAATCAATTTCACCTTGCTAACCTCACTTATGATACAAACCGGTGTCTGCTGAGAAACCATCGCACCAACGTCTACAAAATACTTCCCTAAAATGCCGTCAATTGGCGACCTCAACTCGTATACGGCGTATTTCAACAAAGGCTCATCCCTATCTATCTCCGCAATAACCTCGTCCTTTCTAACAAAAGTTCCCTCCTCCTTGTTCTTCTTTATTAACCTGCCAATAACTTTAGGAACAACAGTTACCTCGTTCACCCCTCTAATCTCACCTATAAAATTCACACTATCCGCAACCATCTTATACCTGGCAGTCCTCACCCTGACACTATAGGTAAATCTTTCTTCCTTCCGCGCCTCCTCCTTCATGCCTTTTCTCCTTTGTATTGCCTGAAAAATCCTAAATACGCTCATCACACCTACACCGCATACTAATATAATTGCAATTATCGTCCTTTTCCTCATCTTCTTCTCCCTACCCCTTCTTTAGTTACAATTGGGAAATCAAAAAGAACGTCTTTTTCTTCCCCATAAAAATTACGTTTTTTCTCTCCATTAGTATTTTTACCCTTAATCACTCAACTTTCCAATCCAACCTTGGTTTTATGACAACCTCGCCTAACACTAAGTAAACACAACCAAAAAGCGCTAAAATAGGAAAATATAAGACAGTATATATCAAATATTCTCCGAAATTAAATCTAAATTTGAGCACCTTAGAAAATACAAAGAATGTGGCTGACGAGATAAATAGAGAAACTAAAAATGGACCTAAGCCTTGCAAAAGTAGAATCATAAGTGAAAAAATATAAGAAAAGGATGTTATTCTCAGATTTATATTCAGATGTTGGGACAAAATGATTAAAGTTGGAATAAGTCTGCTGAATACGTTAAATTCTCTTATTACTAAACCAACAATTAGTGGTATAGAAAAGAGCAAGATTATGTTAAATATTATTGGCAAGCCCTTGATACATTGCTTAATATTTCCAAAAACCTGCTTCCACCAAAATCTTACACCCAAAGCCCAACGACTCCTCTGTTCTACCCACTCCTCTAAATTTGTTGGTACCATGGTTTTAACTTTAAGATCTAACGGGAATGAGTAACTTTTCCTCAAGCTGAACGCCTTCAACATCAAGTCCCAGTCCTCATTAATCACTTTAGAGAACTTGCCAAGCTCCTCAAATGTCTGCCTCTTTATCGCAAAAGCCGCACCGTTCAAAAACAAGTTTGCTTTGAAAATCTTAAATATGACAAAACACAAAGCCGCCGCAGCTAAAAAATCATAACTCACTATTTTGGAAAAGAAACTACTAACCATAGCTTCTTTGGGCAGCTCAACAATATCATGCCTGACTATCTCTTTACTCAAGTTGTCCAAAAAACTTTCATCTTCCGGCAACTCAACGTCATTATCTAAAAACAAGAACACGTCGCCGCACGCAAGCCCAGCCAGATGATTCAGCAGGTTCACTTTGCCTTGACGATTGCCGCTACAGTAAAGGATTATATTGCTACGGTACTTATTGACTACTTTCTCTATCTCAGGACTAATATCACCATCTACCCCAACTAAAATCTCCTTCTTCTCGTACCTGTTCCTCAGTATCTTCTTTATGATATCTTCTAACAGCCTTGGTTCTTTATAAACCGGTATTAATACCGAGATAAACATTTTTATTTTTGCTTCGTAAGTAAGACTGTTAAATTCTTCTCAATAATATTTCTTCAGTTTTTCGCAAGTAATTATATACTCGCTTAGCGTTTGATAGTAGTTTATTTTTGTATTGGAGTAATTGAGCTCTGCCTGCAAAAATTCTAAATACGAGCTCCTCCCTTCTAAGTAGTAATTTTTTGCAACTTCGTAGTTATCCTTTGAAACAGAAACCGTCTCTTTTAAAACAGAAAGGGAGTTCTTGAGCTGTAAATATGTTGAAAATAAAGAATTAAGTTCTAACAATAGACCATCTTCCACCTGTCTCTTCAAAAGAACTATCTGTCTCAAACTCTCCCTTACCTGCTTACATTTTGAAAACGTGCTCCCACCGCTGAATAATGGCCAACTTAGCGTTATACTCCAACTATATCTATCATCCCACTCTTCCAGAGGCTTCTTGTAGTCCTCTATGGTCCAATCGTAACTGCCATAAATTGCAATTGATGGCAAAATTTCGCTCTTTGTCATATGTAGGTTATTTTTTAAAATTTTCTCCTGCAGCTCTAATACTTTAATCTCCGGCAATGTGGCAATATTTTTCCTCAACCTATCAAAGTCAAAATCTCTCTTTAATAAATTCTCCTCTACATCACGCAAAAAATCCTCAAGTTCACCTTCTGGCTCAACTTCAAAGTCTACAGAAAGAATCGTCTTTAACTGCTCCTTTGCAAGTTTGTACCCATTTTGTGCTTTCATAAGATTTATTTGCGAGTTTAAATAATTGATCTTTGCAGAAGAGAAGTCTAAATAAGATACGCGGCCCTCAGCATAAAGCTTTTCGGAGACTTTGTAGTTCTCAGAACTTATCTGCACTGCCATCTCTATAACTTCAAGGGATTTTCTCGCCACCAGCGCCCTTACAAAACTCTCCTTAAACTTGACATACACATCCCTTTTTACCCTCTCGTAGTCGTTTTTAGCAATCTCATAGGAAGCACTTGCCATCCGGTATGAATAAAAGAACTTATCCAAAGGTAGAAGTTCTGAGATAGTAAAATTGAGAGTATAGAGCTTATCAGAAGTTAACGTTGGCGGAAACGATGCACCAAAAAGCAACCTTTGTTGTGGCGGAAGACGAGATAGGTCAAGCTGCGGCCTTGAAAGTAGTGTATTCCTGAAGCTGGTGGAAAACTTTGGCATCCACGGCGATACGGCTTCTAATTGTTTATATTTTGCTTGAATAACTTTTGATTCTGCTTGCTTTATTTCTATATTATTTTTTAATAATATCTCCTCTGCTTCCTTAAAGGAGACTTCTCTGCAAAAAGTAAGAGCCCGCAATAGAAGAAAAACAAAAAACGCCCCCTTAAATCTCTTCATAAATCTTCTCCTTCCACTATATCTAAAAGAGTATTTAGTGCTTCTATAAACTTTTCTTTCTTCTGTGGGCCTAACTTCTCAAAAAATGCTAAAAGATGTTTCTTTTCATTCTGATAGATCTTACTCAACAAATTGTTACCTTTCGCCGTTATTTTTATTCTAACTTCCCTCCTATCGGCAATATCTCTAATACGCTGCACTAAGTTGTTTTTCTCTAATTTATCAACAATGTGCGTCATCATAGAATTTGAGATTGAGAGCTCTTTCGCCAATGTAGCCATTATAGGCGGGGTTTCTTTACGAGAAACTACCATCATAACCGTAATATCTGCAAACCCTAAGTCTTTTTTTACTACTTCTTCGTCAAGTTTTATTTTAAATTTCTCAATAAGCTTAGGGTTAAGTTTACAAAACCTCTCCACAAAAGCGTCTATATCGTAATTTTTCATATAGATAGTTTCAAAAAGTGGAAAAGTTTCATAGAAGAATTTTATCAAATAATGTTTCAAATATGCAACATTTTAAAAATAAAAAATTTTAAAAAATAAAAATTTAATAAAAATAAAACAAAGCCACCTGTTGACACAAGAAATATTTCAGTATTCCAAGTGGGAAGGATTGAAAAGTTTTTTCACATCAGTCTTTCTAAATTCATCTTTTCTACTTGTGTTACGATATATTTTCTCTAAGTCTTTTTTTGTATTAAGATTGAAAAAAACGTTTTCAAAATTTTTTATATCCTCTATGTACCTGACTTTCGTTCTTTTCACTAGATCAAATACACTGTACTTCCTCATCCTCAAATTCTCCTTAATCGCCGGGATGACGCTCTTTGAGTATATTGCAAAAAGAGGATGTACTGAATTTTTATTTTTCGGCATAAGAATATCATAATCTCTCTCAACATCCTTCATAAGTTCAATAACTTCCCTCTCCACAAATGGGTAATCACAGGCAATCATAAAATTATACTGGTATGGCGATAAAGCAAGCCCCGTCAAGATCCCTCCTAAGGGACCAATTTTGTAACTATCATAGCAAACCTCAGCACCTGCAACACCTTCAAATCTTTTTACATCAGTTGTGACAATCAATATCTTTTCGAAAGAAGTATAAATTTCTCTCACGATTTTCTCTATCATCGGAACTCCACAAATCTTTATAAAAGCTTTCAATTCACCAACCCTTCTGCTCTTTTCACCTTTTGCAAGAATCACTCCATACATTTTTTTATATTACAAGCACAGATTTTTAATTCAGGAATTTTTGAGTAAGGATCAAGTTTTTCCTTATGTGTCAAGAGGTTTGCATAGAAATGGAAAGGAACAAACACAACACCCTCTTTGATTTTATCTGATGTTCTTACTTTAATTCTTAACTCACCCCTCCTTGAGAAAATCTTGACGTAATCATTGTCTCTCAACTCCAACTTTTTAGCATCTTCTGGGCTCATCAAGCAAAAATCTTCCCCAACTATCTCAGCTATACCTTCAACTCTTCCCGTCATGGTCTTCGTATGGTAGTGTTCCCTTATTCTTCCCGTTGTTAGAACAAAAGGATATTCATTATCTGGCAGCTCATGTGCATGTTTAAACTCTACCGGTATAAGTTTACCTTTTGCTGATTTTGTCTTAAACTCAGCCGTATGAAGTGTTTCAGTGCCTGGATGGCTCTCTTGTGGACATGGCCATTGTAGTTTTTCGTTATTCTTTACTCTTTGAGGTGTTATACCTCTGTATTGCGGCACAACAGCGTTTATTTCTGTTAGTATATCCCAAACGTCGGTATAGCTCCAGCCATATCCGAGTCTTTTGGCAACTAAATCTATTATTTCCCAATCATCTTTTGTCCCAAGAGGGGCTTCAACACATTTTGATATTTTTTGCACCCTTCGTTCAGTATTTGTAAAAGAACCCTCTTTCTCAAAAGAGCACCTTGCTGGCAACACAATATCTGCATATTTTGCCGTTTCTGTCAAAAATATATCTTGCACAACAAGAAAGTCAATTTTTTTAAGTGCTTCCTCTACATGTCTAATATCAGGGTCTGAAATAAGTGGATTTTCTCCCATTATGTAAAGAAATTTTACTCTTCCTTCTAAAATACTATCAAAAATTTCAACAACTGTCAGACCGTTTTTGTCAGGAAGTTTATCAACTTGCCATTTTTCTTTAAAGTAGTTTATTGTATCTTCGTTTTCAACGGGAAAGTATCCAGGATAAACCGACGGCAAAGCTCCCATATCACATGCGCCTTGGACATTATTTTGTCCTCTTAATGGACAAAGACCCGTACCTTTTTTACCAATCTGCCCTGTCAAAAGTGCAAGGTTGGACAACGCAAAAATATTCTCTGTCCCTGTTGTATGTTGTGTGATCCCCATTGACCAAAGGATAACAGCTGCTTTTGATTTTGAATAAATGTAAGCAACTTCTTTTAGTTTATCTACATTGACACCGGTTATTTTTTCTACATCGTCAAGATTAAACTTCTCTATAAATTTTAGATATTCATCAAAATTTTCTGT
>Ga0197143_1000197_pt1 | contig 70822 bp, 54 predicted proteins | sample GBS70_MetaG_FD_148603 | JGI IMG/M metagenome (GOLD analysis project Ga0197143, IMG submission 148603) | Sediment microbial communities from Great Boiling Springs, Gerlach, Nevada, United States - GBS 70_MetaG | ecosystem: Environmental > Aquatic > Thermal springs > Hot (42-90C) > Sediment...
ACAAGCGGCTCCGTCCCCCGATACCACTGATACTGCGCCTGATACGTCGGCGGTGCCCCCACTACGTTCGCCTCCACCGACAACTCCGCCCGACCACCAACACCAGTGTACACCGTGTCAGGCGCTGCAACGACGCTCACGTCCCCAAGCACATACACCGTCGCAGGCTCTGTGGGGAGCTCTTCAGTCCCACACGTTCCAAACAGGACGCACCGATAGCGTCCAGAGCTGCTGTACTGCAGATTGCTCAAGCGCAGGCTTGCCTGCGTGGCGCCCGGAATGTCTTGCCAGCCATTGGGGGTCTCTACCTGCCACTGGTATCCGAACACCGTACCATCGGCAATAACCATCAGAATCACCTCGCCGCCCAAGCAGCTCAGTTGCGACTCCGGCTGCTGCGTAATCTCGATCGGAGCGTAGACAATCATTTCGGCGAGATTCGATATCACCGGCGTCGCTCCGCTATTGCCCGTTACCAAGCATGCATAGCTCCCTGCGTCGCTCGGCTTAGTATTTTGAATTGTCAGCGTGGGTGTTTGCGTGCCAAAGAAACGCCCGTCATAGCCTTCTGGAATCGGTGCACCGTTACGCAGCCACTGGTAGGAGAGCCGAGCATTGAAGGTTGCCGTTGCCTGGATGCTCAGCGACGTGCTCGAGCCCAGGCATCCGCGCACTGTGTCCACCGGCTGCTGCACAATAGTAATCACCGGGATTACCTCATCGGCGCCCATGTACCACACGCGCCGTCCCTCGCCGTCGATATCCGTCGGGACATCAGTGTTCTGCGGCACCCCGACGTAGAGCGGATCGTCCACTTCGCTCAGGTGCAGGTCTGTTGCCGATACCCATGGCACCGATTTGGAAACCGAAGCACCATCATACCCCGAAGCAGCCTGCCATGCCGCCAACGTGGGCTGATTTGCCCCTGCCCAATAGCCCAGATTCGCCCCAGCAGTGTAGTAGTTGTTCCAGTTGCACGTAGTTGCAAAGGCACCACTTGCCCAAACCGCGTAGCCTGCGCCACTGTTGACGAAGATGTTGTGTGTGACCCGCAGCGAGCTCCCGCCACTGACGTAGAAGGCTGCACTACTGGCGTTGCTGCTCCGCACGTTGACGCTATTGTGCACAATCGCAATACTCGGACGCGATTGCACATCAATGCCGCGGGCAAGGTTTGCGGTGTTCCCTCCAATCTCGATGAAATTGTTCACTACTCGCGCCGTCGCTGCCGTGGAGGAGTAGTAGGACTGCAAGAGCACACCACTGCCTCCCGGCATGCCCCACATCTGGTTCTGCTCTACCGTAATCGCGTCGTCGCACCACGCGAATCGGACATAGTATCCGCCGGAAGGAATCGAACCTGACCTTCCAATGAACTGGTTCTGCACCACCGTCGGCGAAGCCTGATAGAATGCGTACACCCCACCAACATAGAAGTCCTGCACTGTGCTCCCCTCCAAGCGGAACCCCGTCGTCAGCGGCGCCCAGTACGAGGCAATAAATACCCCCACACTCCCGTTGCGCAGGACGCTGTTGCGAATGACCAGGTTGTTGTGGTTGTTCTCATAGGCATACACCACAGCATCTGCTGTTGCAGTCGTCGCTGCTTGCCGCCCGCTCAGTTCACAGCCTTCGATTGTGACATTATCCGAGCCGTTCCCATACGAAGTGCTCGTCGACGTCAGCCATACCACGCGCCCAAAGCTCGTACCCAGATTGCGGATTGTCAAATTCCGTAGCACAACGTGCTTGAGCTCGTTGAGCCGGACTACAAAGTTGTCCGCCGAGGAGCTCGATGCCCACTGCAGGATGACATTTGCCCGGTCGCCCGATTCGGATTCGAAAGTGATCCGGCGGGTTGCCATCCCCGCGCCAGGGATCCCACCCGTTACGGTCGGACCATTGAGGTTCAGCTGCTCCGTATACACGCCATCCCGCACTCGGAAGGTGACCGTGTCCAGTACCCCACCGATATGCAGGTAGTTTGCAGCACTAGTGAAGTCTGGAAAGTCCGGCGAAGCTCCGCCGATGGTATATGCTCCTGCCAGCGCCGGTGCCAGTTGCGCCGTTATACCGTCGTTGGAGGGGTCCTCATCTGTCTGCCCATTGGGCGAAGAGGTCGAGACCGAAAGCGAGACAATCGTTTTCGGCTGGAAGTTCACCGTTCCTAACGTCACCGTCGTCACTGCTTGCGGATTGAGCGTGCCAGTCCACGAATACGGTGTCTGTGGCACGCCGTTGAGCGACCAGTTGATCGTCACGCTGGTGAGCACTTGGCGCCCAAAGTTCTGTAGGCGGACCGTTATCCCCTGGTTGCCCGAGGTGAAGGGCGGAACTGGATTTGCCACTCCCACAATCCCCGCATCGAAGTTCGGCGCCACCTTCATCTTTGCAACAAACCCTGCTACATAGCCATAGCAGGAGTAGTTATCGTTGTAAAGCTGGATGGAGCCGAACGTCAGTGGGGAACTATAGAAGTAGCCAGTAATTGCTGCTTCGCGCCGGGGGCGGGAAACACGAAGGTGGTACACAATGTCCGAGCTGGTGCCCGTCGCTGCTACGCCGAAATCCGGTGTTCCATCCGATTTCCATACCAGAATGAACACATCCGGGGTTGCAGAGACGCTAATTGTCGAGCTCCCAAAGGTGAAGGCACCGTAGTGGTGTCCTCCTACGTAGACGTTCCCACTATTGTCGGCGTCGATGCCATAGCCATACTCTGAGCTGGTCCCCCCAGCTGCCCGTGCCCATTGCACCACGCCGCTGGAGTTGAACTTCACCGCATACACATCCGGCGTCGTGCTGGCTGGGTAGAGTGTCACACTGCTGCTTCCGCCGGCAGAGATTGCATAGGCGGGATTGCTGTAGAAATATCCCGTCAAATAACAGTTGCCGCTTGCATCGGTGGACATGTCGTAGAGGATCTCCGTTGAAGTCCCTACCAGTGCATTGGCTGCCCACCGGGTGTTGCCGCTCGCATCGAAGCTTGCCAGGAAGACTTCTGGCGCCGTATAAGGCCTGCTCAACGACACCGCAGTGCTCCCGATATAGAGCGGGCTGCTGTAGTAGTAGCCCGCTACGTACACGTTGCCGCTCTGGTCTACCCCGACTCCATAGCCGTACTCGGAGCTGGTACCCCCAATTGCCCGCGCCCACTGGAAGACGCCGTTGGTGTTGTACTTGGCAACAAAAGCTTCCACACCCGAACCGACCGCCGAAAGCGCAGTTCCGGTCGTTGCACCTGCTGAGTAGAAGGTAGTCGAACCAGAGAAGTAGCCCGTCAGATAAACGTTTCCCGCATCATCAGCCGCAAGCTTATAGAGGATATCCGTAGAGGTTCCCGCCATGCGGGCTGCCCACTGCACGTTGCCGTTGGCATCGTACTTGACCACAAATACATCTGGGGTTGTTGCTGCGGACAGGGACCAGCTTCCAAAGTAGGCGGGATTGCTATAGTAGTACCCTGCTACGTAAACGTTGCCGTTGGCGTCTACCGCAATGCCGTAGCCATACTCGGAGCTCGTCCCCCCACCGGTTCGGACCCACTGCACCTGCCCACTGGCGTTGTACTTGACCACGAACATGTCCACGTTTGCGCCATAGTTATAGGCATAGTAGGTCACCCCGCCGATGGTAATGTAGTAGTAGAAGTAGCCCGTCACGTACACGTTGCCGGCGTTGTCGGTCGCCACGCGATATGGGTAGGCGTAGTAATCGTAGCAGGCGCCCGCTTGGCGCTGTGCCCATTGCCATGTCTGTGCTGCTGCCGGCAATGCACCCAGGAGGAGTGCTGCAACGAGAGTAAGAAGAGCACTACGCTTCATCGGTCTCCCTCCGGATTGTTGACGTGGCGCAAATATACAACAGCTCGCGCCATTCCGCACCCAGCTTCACCCCTGTATGGAATTGGACGTTTTATGCTCGCACAGGCGGGCACATTACCCCCTTCAGGGACGTTCGGTGGCGTTGAGGGATCGGCTGCATCTGCTGAGCTGCTTGGGCTATGTAGTTTTGCAGCGAACTTCAACCTACGGAGATGCCATGGAGCTTTCGGAAATCTTAGCGCGCATACGCCAGGAGTACACCAAGGCAACGCTGGAGGAGGAGCATCTTCCCTCAGATCCGCTCCTGCTGCTGGAGCAATGGCTACAGGAAGCAATCGCTGCCAATATTCCCGAGCCGACGGCGATGGTGCTGGCAACTGCCACGCCGGAAGGCGTCCCATCGGCTCGGGTCATGCTGCTCAAAGGACTCGAAGAGGGAGGCTTGGTCTTCTACACCAACTACGAAAGCCGGAAGGCGGCTGAGCTGGCTGCAAATCCGCGCGCCGCAGCCGTGCTCTTCTGGGCACCGCTGGAGCGGCAGGTGCGCGTCGAGGGCACAGTCGAACGCCTGTCAGCGGAGAGCTCTGCTGAGTACTTTGCAACCCGCCCCAGGGAGGCTCAGCTCGGTGCATGGGTCTCGCCGCAGAGTCGGGTCATCCCCGACCGGGCATACCTGGAGGAGCGCTTCCGCGAGTTTGCCCAGCGCTATGAGGGCACGCCTGTGCCCTGCCCGCCCTTTTGGGGCGGTTACCGGCTCATTCCGGAGTCCATAGAGTTCTGGCAAGGACGCCCCAACCGGTTACACGACCGGATCCGCTACCGACGGCAAGCCCAGGGCTGGCTACGAGAGCGCCTGGCGCCTTAAAGCCGCACAACAAAGTGCCGATATCATGTTGGGCAAAGGCTGAGGCAGCCCATGGAGATTATACTGCAGCCGGTGTGCGCCGACCCTCGCGCATGTACTGCAACGCTGCGGCGTCTGCGGGAAGCGGGATACCAGCTTGCCCCACCGGTGAAGTTTGAGGAGCTTCCGCAGCAATGCCGGCGCAGCGCCCCCGGCTGCATCATCGCCATCCTCCGGAGGGATTCCGAGCTTGCCCCTGCCCTTGCCGCCCTGCAGGAGTGCCGACAGGTTCCCTTCGTTCTGGTATTTCCGGAGGCGCTGGCGGAAGCCGTTGCAGAGACCTTCCAGTCCCTTGTGCCGGTAGGTGTCCTGTTCGAACCCCTCCGCACAGCTCGGATCCGTCCGGTTCTGCGCCTGGCGCTGGCGCGCGCTACCCAGCTCCAACAGGCAGTTGAACGCTCCGAATGGCTCTGGGATGTGCTCAGCAGCATTGGTGATGCCGTCATCGTCACCGACACGCAGGGGCAGGTGCGCTTCCTCAACGCCTCTGCCGAAGCACTCACCGGCTGGAGCAGCGCCGAAGCCTTAGGACGCCCAATCCAGGAGGTCTTCCCCATCTTCAACGAACACACCCGTGCACCCGTGGAGGCGCCCATTGCCCGAGTCTTGCGCGAAGGGCACATCATCGGGCTTGCCAACCACACGGTGCTGCGCCGCCGAGACGGCAGCGAAGTTGCCATCGACTACAGCGGTGCTCCAATCCGCGATGCTGCTGGCAACTTGCTTGGCGCAGTGCTGGTCTTCCGCGATGTCACGCCTCTTCGGCAGCTACAACGTGCCCAAGAGCGAAGTCTCCAATTGCGCACTCGGCTGCTGGAATTGCTCCAATTGCTGCTGCAAGCCTCTTCGGCAGAAGAATTGCTCTCCAACGCCGTTGAGCTGCTCAAACGGCTACTGCCTCTTCAGCTGGCAGCCCTCTACCAGCTCGATGAACAGCAAGCGCTCCTCCAGCCGCTCTGGTCAGCGGTCGATCAGGATGAGCTACCTTTCTTGACCACCCCTCCAATCCCGCTGCATACAAGCCTACTGGGTAGCATCCTGTTGGCAGACACGCCGCAGTGCATCAACTCGGCTCATCTTGACCCGCGCTCGTACTATCCGGGAGATTTCCGCCCGCTACAGGAGCATCTCATTGGCATCCCGCTACAGCTGGGCACCCAGCGTGCTATTTTGGCAATTGCTCGCTTCACGGCACAGCCCTTCGAGCAAGAGGAGTTCGAGATTGCCCAACTCTGGGCTCGCTTTACTGTGATTGGACTGACGCAGCTTGAGCTCATCGAGCAACTGCGGAGCTCACGCGAGCAATACCGGCAGCTGCTCGATTGGCTCCCCTACCCAGTGCTGGTACATCGGCAGGGACAAGTTCTGTATGTCAACCAGGCAACTGTGGAATACCTGGGCGCAAGCTCTGCAGCGGAGCTGCTGGGTAGCACAGTACTGGAGGTTGTGGCTCCCGAGAGCCGCCAGCAGGCAATCGAGCGCATCAGCAAGCTCTACAGTGGGGAGTGGAGTTCTGCCCCACCGGCGGTCACAATTCTTCAGCGGCGCGATGGAGGCAAGCTCCAGGCAGTTGTCACCGCCATACGCGTGGAGTTCGAAGGTGCCCCTGCGGTATTGGTCACTGCTGTAGACCTTACTGAGCTGCAACAGGTGCACGAGCGTCTGCAGCGAGAGCACAATGCCTTCCGGCTGCTTGCCCGTACGGTGCTGGAGTCTGCTTCATTGCAGGAGTTTGCCGAGCGCTTTCTGAACTCTGCAGTGCACGAACTCGGCTTTGAAGGGGGCTCGCTCCGCCTGCTGCGGGAAGGGCTGCTTGTTCCTATTGCCTTCAGCGGAGAATGGGCACGGGAGCTGTTTCCTCCGGTGCCGCTGGAGAGCCGGGAGTTTGTCGCTGCCCATATCGCTTGGACACGGGAGCCGATCTTCATCGAGGACGCCCGCACCATTGAGCTCCCGGCGGAGCTGCGCCGCCGCTTAGAGCAGATAGGGGTTGCTGCGGTGTTGAGCGCTCCTATCCTTGGAAGCGAGTACCAGCTTTTGGGGACGTTCCAGCTCTGGCATCGACAACCAGTGCGGCTGGATGCGGCTACCCGCGAATACTTCTCGCTGCTGGGTTTGTTGCTGGGCACCGCTCTGGAACGCTTCCTTGCGCTTGAGCAGCTTCGGGAGCGTGAGCAGCACTTACGGGCACTGATTGAGGCTGCCCCGATTGCAATTACGGAGTTCGACCTGCGCCAGCGCCGCTACAGCCTTGCCAACCGTGAGTTCGAGCGCCAAAGCGGCTACTCGCTGGCAGAATTTGAGGCGCTCTCCGATGAGGAGCTCATCGCCATGATTCACCCCGAAGACCGCCAGCGCATCTTCAGCTTCTGGCGCCGCTGGGAACGGGAGGGCTTCCCTGGTGTCCAGCGTATTGCCTACCGCATCTTCAACCGCTCCGGTGAGATAGTCTGGCTGGACACCTACCTCTACGCCAACCGGGCGCCTGACGGGACAGCCTACAGCATTGTCCAATTGTGTGCAGATATCACCCCACTCAAGCGTGCTGAAGAGGAACTGCAACGAGCGCTGCAAGAGGACTTCCGCAGGACCGTTCAGGCGCTGGATGCCCTCGTCTTCCGCCTGCAGCGCCGCCCCGATGGCTCGATTGTTTACACGCTGCGCGAGGGCAAACTCGCCGGTAAGTACACCACAGCAGCCATTGCCTACAGGGCAATGGAGTTGTTGCCGGAGAGCATCCGTCTCCCCGAAGAGGCGCTCCAGCGAGCATTTGCCGGGGAGAACGTCGAAGTGGAGCTTCCCGCCGAAGAGAAGTGGCTGCTCTATACACTCCAGCCCGTCACTGCCGCCGATGGTAGCATCGAAGTGGTGGGCACTGGGATAGATATCTCGCGGCGCAAGCAGCTTGAACTGGAGCTGGCAGAAAGCCGCGAGCACTACCGCACGTTGGTCGAAGCCCTGCCAGCGGCAGTCCTGGAATTCTTCGTCTCTGACGAGGACCAAACGCAGGACCTCTACGTCAATCCTGCTTTCACAGCAATGACTGGGCTGACGCTGGAGGAACTTCCCAAAGTTCCAGCGGAAGGACTCATTGCCCCAGAGGATCGCGAGGAAGTGCTACGGCAATGGCGGGAATGGTTCCGCTCCTCTGAGGCTCCACCGCTACATCTGCAGTACCGCGCACTGCGCAAAAACGGGGAGCGCTACTGGCTGGACCTCCATGCTGTAAAGCTGCGGGTCCACAACGGCTGGCGGGTCGTCGAGGTCGGGCTGGATATCACTGCGCAGCGCCAAGCCGAGGAGCGCATTCGCCATTTGGCAAGCTTTCCGGAGCTTGCGCCGGTGGCAATCATGGAGCTCTCCCCGGATGGAGAGCTGCTCTATGCCAATCCCGAAGCCCGTCAGCTCCTCCCGTCCGACGTCCCCACTTGGGAGCATCCGCTGCTGCAGGATCTCCCCGCGCTCTTGGAGCAGCTGCGCGCGCAAGGGGTGCTGATACGCCAAGCCTCCTTCCAGGAACGCGTCTTCTTGGAGCACCTCCACTGGGTTGCCCCGTCTAACACTGTGCGCGTGTACCTTTCGGACATCACGCTGCTGCAGCTACTTCAGCAGCAGCTCCAGGAAGCCATCCAACACGAGCGGGAATTGGCGTCAGTCCGTGCACGCCTGATGGGTGCTCTTGCACACGAATTCCGCACCCCTCTGGCAGGCATCCAGATTTCGGCAGAGCTGCTGCAGCGGTACTTCGAGCGACTCTCTCCACAGGAGCGGCAGCACGAGCTCCAGAACATCTTGCAACGGGTGCACGATCTGGATGTACTCCTGACCGACTTCCTCACCCAAACCGCACTGGACGCACTGCGCCGCCAACTGCAGCTGAGCCCCATTGCGCTGCAGCAGCTATGCCAGGAAGTCGTCGGACGTATCGAGCCGCTCCTACACTCTAAACAGCAACAGTTAGCCATAGAGCTCCCTTCCGAGCCGGTCTTGGTCCGGGCAGATGCACGGATCCTGCGCTTCGCCCTGCTCAACTTGCTGACCAACGCTGCAAAGTACTCCTCCCCAGGGCAGCCGATTCACTTGCGGCTGCGTCAGGAGCTGGGCACTGCCGTCATCGAGGTCGAAGACCATGGCATTGGCATTCCGCCAGACGAGCTCGCGCGCGTTCTTGAGCCCTTCTACCGCGCCAGCAATGCGTTGGGGACACCCGGCATTGGGCTGGGGCTGAGCCTGGCAAAGGAGTTTATCGAACTCCACCGTGGCACCATCGAGCTGCGCAGTCAGCTTGGGGTTGGAACGATCGTTACGGTGCGCCTCCCGCTTGTTGAACCCGAACCTGGGGCTGTGGGCTAATGGCAAAGATTCTCGTCATCGAGGACGCCGAATACCTGGCGCGTGGAATTGCCCGCGTGTTAGAACTGGAGGGACACACCGTCATCGTTGCTCTCTCCGGAAAGCAGGGCATCGAGCAGGCACTGGCACAAAAGCCCGATGTGATTCTGTGCGACCTCACACTGCCGGAGATTGACGGCATCCAGGTATTGCAACTGCTGCGGCATACCGCAGAATGCGCTACTGTTCCCTTCATTCTGCTGACGGCACGCTCCAGCCAACTGGATGCACGGTTGGGTATTCAAGCCGGCGCCGATGATTTCATCAACAAGCCTGTTGACTCGGAAACGCTTCTGCGCCTGGTCAACTACTACCTGGAGCGACGCGAATCGCTCCAAGAGGAATACCGGCAGCGTACCTCGGAGCTGGAGCAGAGTCTGACCTATGCTCTCCCGCACGAGTTCCGCACCGCACTCAACGAAATCCTGGGTGTGGCAACACACTTGAAGGTCTTTGCCGAGCGCTTCTCGCCGGAGGAGCTGCGCGAATTGGGCGCTGACCTGGCGCGTTCGGCTCGCCGTCTCCTGCGCCTCTCAGAGAACATCCTGCTGTATGCCCGGGTGGATTTCCTGGCAAACGCTCCGGAGCTCTTGGAGCAGCTTCGGCACTTTACCACAGAGGAGCCTGCCGCCATTGTGCAAGATATCGCCATCGTGAAAGCCGAAGAAGCCCAGCGCGGCGCCGACGTGCGGCTAACCATGGAAGCCACTGGCGTACAGTTGGCGATGCCTTCGGAACATTTTGCCAAGATTGTTGAAGAGCTGCTGGATAATGCCCTCAAATTCTCGCCCCCGGCAACACCGGTGCTGGTGCGGACATGGGTAGCGGGGGAGGCCTTCTGGGTGGAGATCCGCGACCAAGGTCCCGGCATCCCACCGGAGCTGCAGAAGCGCATCCGTGCCTACTACCAGCCAGGACGCCTACTATACGAGCAGCAGGGAATCGGACTGGGACTGACGCTGGCAAAGCGCTTAGTCGAGCTCTACGAAGGACAATTCGAGCTGGTCACCCCCGCCGATGGCGGCACCCTGGTGCGCTTCGGCCTGCCCCTGAAGCGGTGAGTGGACCCGGGAGGACTCGAACCTCCGACACCAGGTTTAGGAAACCTGTGTTCTGTCCAGCTGAACTACGGGTCCGCCGCTGCAAAATTACAGCAGCTCCGGAGCAGCGGGGGCAACCGTTCCACGCTCCACACGCAGCCAATGAAGGTCGGAGGCGTAATCGCGCAGGAGTGGAAGCCGCTCCGGTTCGGTCAGCGTGATGAGGGTCTGCACCGTGCGCTCCCGTACAAGCTCCAACACTTGGCGAGCACGCCCCTCATCCAGTTCGGCAAACAGGTCGTCCAGGGCAAGTACAGGGATCTCCGAGCGGCATTCCGCCAGGTACTCCAGTTCGGCGAGCTTGAGGCTGATGAGAACGGATTTGTGCTGCCCTTGAGAGGCAACCTCCCGAACGGGGGCGCCGTTGAGCAGGAGCTGGAGCTCATCGCGTTGCGGTCCAAAGAGGCTGCTTCCACGCCGGAGCTCTTCGCGGGCACATGCGCGTGCACGTGCCCGAAGCCATTCGATGACGTCGCTGAGCTCGTACGGGAGCTCTTCTGCCGTACCCCCATCGGGCAGGTAGCGCAGCCGGAGCTGCTCCGGAGCAATTCGCTCATAGTATTGGCAAACCAGGGGTTGGAACTCTTCCACGAAGTGGTGCCGCCGCCAGATGAGCTCGGCTCCAACCTGGATAAAGCGCTCGGTCCAGCTTTCCAACTGCGGCAGCAGTGCTGGGTCGGCGCGCTGCACATACTGTGCAAGCAGCAGATTCCGCTGCCGCAGGAGCTGGCGATGCTCAAGTAGCAGCTCCGCATACAGCCGGGAACTTTGCGCCAGGAGGATATCCAGAAAGCGGCGCCGTTCCTGCGGTGCTCCAGAGGTGATCTCGCGCAGCTCGGGTGACAGCAGCACCAAGGGCAGACGTCCGACCAGATCCTTGGGCGAGAGTCCCTTACCCTCGCTGGACTCGATTGCCTTCCCGCCGCGTAGCTCATAGCGGACCTCTACCCAGTAGGGCGCGTGCACGTCGGAGAGAGCACGGACCCGAACACAGTACCCTTGAGCGCCGTGCCGGACAAGGACCGAATCGGTGTGCGTGCGCAGGCTGCGCCCCCACGCCGCAACGCAGAGCGCCTCGATGAGGCTGCTCTTGCCTGCTCCGTTGGCACCGTAGAGGACGGTAATCCCCTGCGCCAAGCTCACTGTGGTATCGGTGTAGAGGCGGAAATCGCGCACGGCAAGCGTTTCCACCCACATGTTCACTCCGTGCGCGGGCGACCGCACGCACGCTCTACAACCGCATCGGCATCAGTAGTGCCAATGCAGGAATTGCCTCCAGCGGTGGTGCGTCGCTGTGTCCCTCGGCAGCGGTGACCTCCAGGAACATCACCGCACGGTTGGGCTCAGTTGCAAACATCGTCACTGCCGACGCCGGTGCCAGCGCGTCGAGCGCATCCTGTAGATACTCCGCGTTGAAGCCGATGAGCAGCTCCTCACCCTCGTACTGGCACGGCAGGAACTCCTCGGCGCGGTGTCCGCTCCCCTCATCCTGTGCCGACAGGCGCACGCCCTGTGCGGTGAAGTTCAGGCGCACCACACGTGCGGTGTGCGGTGCAAAGAGCGCAACACGCTTGAGGGCATCTTCAAAGGGCTTCCGCTCAAAGACGGCACGGCGCGTGCTTGCGGTCGGGATAACGGAACGCCAGTTGGGGTACTGCTCGGTCAAGAGCGTGCCCCAGACAAGGGTCGAGCCCGCTGCAAAGCACACCCGCGTAGTGTCCCAGCCCAGGTGGAGCTCGCCCTCGGCACTATGCGCAACCAGCTTGAGTAGTGCCGCCGGAACCAGCAGTTCACGGCTCTCCCCCTCGCCCTGCCCTTCGGCGCGGATGCGGGCAAGCCCCATCCGGTAGCCATCGGTCGCCACCGCCGTGATGGCGCCGTTGGGGCTGACCTCCAGCAGCACGCCCGTGAGCGCCAGTCGGTAGTTATCCGTCGCTGCGGCGTAGAGAACCCGACGCAGCGCCTCTTTGAACTCTGTGCCATCGAGCCGAAGGCGAAGTGGAGGAGGTTCAGGGATGCTGGGGTACTCCTCGGCTGCAAGTGTCTGCAGGGCATACCGTCCGGTAGCGCTCTCGAGGGTGAGCGTAGAGGATTCCGGCGTGTAGCTCCAGCGCAGCGTGCCCTCGGGCAGTGACCGTAAGAGCGATGCCAGAAGCTTGGCGGGTACAAGCGCAGTCCATCCGTCGGGTGCAGTCGAGCTGTCCACGGGGACGGTCGTTCGGATCCAGGTCTCCATATCTGAGCCCAGCAGCTCCAGCGCTCCGCCGTTGAGGCTCAGGCGCAAATGCTCCAGCGCTGCGATGACTACCCGCGAGGGGATAATGGGGAGGACTGCGCTCACCCCCTCGCGCAATGCAGCTGTTGCAGTTTGGAAGGCGTGTTCCATCGTGCTCGTCTTGCTGTGGGGGACCGGCAGCAATAGGCGTGCAAACTTACGGCATCCCAGGCAACCGTCTGCCGGCACGTAATTTTGCAGCGTTCCACGCGGTGGAGAGGAGAGCGTGCCGGTCATCTCATCGTACGGCAAAGCGACTGCGCTGCCGCTGCTCTTTGTGAGCGCAGGGATTGCGGTGGGGGGCAGCTTCCTGCAGCCGCCTGTGCTGGCATGGGTATCGGCAGGGTTGGGCGCTGCCCTTGCAGCGCTTACCCTTTGGTTCTTCCGCGATCCCGAACGCCCACTCCCGCCGGAATGCAGCGCCCCGGGAGCTGTTGTCTCCCCTGCCGATGGGCGTATCGTTGCGGTCGAAACTGAGCCATGGGCACCATACGTGGAGGAGGAGGTCGTGCGGATCAGCATCTTCCTCTCCCCGCTGGACGTGCATGTCAACCGTGTTCCCGCTTCTGGTGTCGTGCGGTACTACCGCTATATGCCGGGGCAATTCCTTGCTGCGTACCGTGCCGAGGCTTCCCAACGCAACGAGCAGACGCACATTGGCGTGGAAACCCCGTGCGGGCGATTGCTCTTCAAGCAGATTGCCGGAGTGCTGGCTCGGCGCATTGTGTGTACTCTACACGAGGGGCAGCACGTACAGGCTGGCGAGCGCTTCGGGATGATGAAATTCGGCTCGCGCATGGACATTCTGCTGCCGCGCCGGCAGGCACGGGTGTTCGTCCACGTCGGCATGCGCGTGCGTGCCGGGCAGACCCTGTTGGCACACCTGTGTCCTGAGCACGGGTGAGCACGCCACCGATGCGGCTTTTCCGGCAGTTAGTCCCGCACCTCTTTACGCTGGCGAACCTGTTTGCCGGGTTTTACGGCTTGGTGATGGTCGCCCGTGGGGAGTTCCTTGCTGGCTTCGGCTTCATCGTGCTGGCGGCGCTCTTCGATATGCTCGATGGCATCCTCTCGCGCTGGATTGGGGTTGCCTCCGAGTTCGGCGTAGAGCTGGATTCGCTGGCGGACCTGGTCTCCTTCGGCGTCGCACCGGCGTACTTGCTCTACGCGGTGCACTTCCACCAGCTCGGCGAGCCGGGTATTCTCCTTTCGGCAATTCCGGCGCTGGCAGGGGCGCTGCGCTTGGCGCGCTTCAACGTGCAGCTCACCAGCCTTGCCGATAAGTCCTCCTACACTGGCTTACCCATCCCCGCTGCCGCGCTCACGCTCAGCTCCTACACCGTGTTCTACCATCCGCTGCCCCTCCCCTCGCCATGGGAGTCGCTTGCGCCCATTGGGTTGACAGCGCTACTGGCGGGAATGATGCTCAGCCGTGTGCAGTATCCAAACGTCCCGCGCTACACGCGCCGCTACATCCGTCAACATCCCGTGGAAACAATCGTCTTCAGCCTCGGCGTGCTGGTCGTGGTGGTCACGATGGGCAAGGCACTCTTTCCGTTGCTGTTGGTCTACGTCATTGGGGCAATTCCGCGCCATCTGCTGCGTCGCCGCGCCGAGCGCGCCCGACGCCGCATCGAGGAGCTCGATACCGAGGGTCTTCTGTAGGCTCAAGCTGCGCAGCGCAATGCCGCACTTCCGCACCGGTGTGATTGTGATGCTTCAGCGCCCGATCCTGGACGTGCAGGGGAATACGGTCGAGCAAGCGCTCCACGCCATCGGCTTTGAGATGATGCACAACGTGCGCATCGGGAAGTACATCGAGCTGGAGCTGGAAGCCGAATCCGCCCAGCGGGCACGCCAGCTTGTCGAGGACGCCTGTCGGCAGCTTTTGGCAAACCCGGTCATCGAGGAGTACCACATCGCCCGCCTGGAGGAGGTGCCCACACCGGAGCTTGCCCCATGAAGTTCGGCATCGTGGTCTTCCCCGGCTCCAACTGCGATTGGGATACCTTCCACGCGCTCGGCACCGGACTTGGAGAGGATACCACATTCCTGTGGCACCAGGATACGCAGCTGCCGTCCGACCTGGACTGTATCGTCCTGCCCGGGGGCTTCTCCTATGGAGACTATCTCCGCAGTGGTGCTATCGCACGGTTTTCCCCCATCATGCGTGAGGTTATCCGCTTTGCCCGCTCCGGCGGATTGGTCCTGGGCATTTGCAATGGATTCCAGATCCTCTGTGAAAGCGGGCTACTGCCGGGGGCATTCCTGCGCAATCGCAGCCTGCGCTTTGTATGCCGGACGGTCTTCCTCCGAGTGGAGCGTACAGATACGCCGTTCACCAACATGCTTGCTCCAGGGCAGCTCCTGCGCATCCCGATTGCCCATGGAGAGGGCAACTACTACGCCGATCCAGAAACACTTGCCCAACTGCGAGCCAACGGGCAGATTGTGCTGCGCTACTGCGATGAGACCGGTGCGGTCACCGACGCCGCAAACCCCAACGGCTCGGTGGACAACATCGCCGCGCTCATCAATCGCGAAGGCAACGTGATGGGCATTATGCCGCACCCGGAGCGTGCCTGCGAAGCCCTCTTGGGCAGCACCGACGGGCTGGCAATCTTTGAGTCGCTTCGCCGCTTCTGTACGGCGGCTGTATCCGTTACACTACAGCGGACATAGCCATGTTCGGCATCGGACCGACGGAACTGCTGCTGATTGCCTTGGTTCTGCTGCTCCTCTTCGGCGGACGTAAAATCCCCGAACTCATGCGCGGTCTGGGAGCTGGAATCCGCGAATTCAAGCGCGCTGCCACTTCCGCTGAAGAGGAGCCCAACGCCGGGCAGCAGCTCTCGGCATCACAACCCCCGCAGGAGCGTCCAACGCAGTAGCCCAAAGCGGCAGGCACCATGTTCGACATCGGCGGTGGAGAACTGCTGCTCATTCTCATGGCAGTGCTGCTGTTGTTTGGTCCGCGGCACCTGCCTGAGCTTTCGCGCACACTGGGCAAAGGTTGGCGCCAATTGCAGAAGGCACAGGAAGAGCTGCGGCAGCAAATCCGCCAGCTCTCGGCAGAGCTTGCCCAGGAATCGGGTCCATCGGAGTCCTCCACGCGACACCTTCGGCACAACGGGCAATGAAGGGAACTGGCTCGTACGGCGAATTCCGGCAGCTTCGCCAACGAGGCGAGGTACGTTGCACCGACGTTGTGGAAGCCTTCCTTGAACGTATCGCGCAACACCGCGATCTCAATGCCTTTGTCACAGTCACTGCCGAGCAAGCGCTCGAAGCCGCCCGCAAAAGTGATGAGCGCTTCGACAGCGCAGACCCGCGCCCGCTGGAGGGATGTGTCGTGGCGATCAAAGACAACATCTGCACCCGTGGAGTGCGCACCACGTGTGCCTCGCGCATCCTGGAGAACTTCGTTCCGGTCTACGACGCCACCGCCGTTGCTCGGCTCAAGGCTGCCGGAGCTATCCTCATTGGCAAGACCAATTTAGACGAGTTCGCTATGGGCTCGTCCAACGAATACTCCGCCTTCGGAGCAGTGCAGAACCCGCACGCGCCGGGGTATGTCCCGGGAGGCTCCTCCGGCGGCTCCGCTGCCGCAGTGGCTGCCCGGCTGTGCCACGTCGCTCTGGGATCGGACACCGGTGGCTCCGTGCGGCAACCGGCGGCATTCTGCGGCATCATTGGGCTCAAGCCCACATACGGGAGGATCTCGCGCTACGGCTTGGTAGCCTTCGCCTCCTCGCTGGACCAGATTGGCATCCTTGCCCATACGCTCGAAGACACCGCCGCAGTGCTCGATGTCATCTCCGGGCACGACCCGCACGATGCAACGAGTGCCCCGATGCCGCCAACCACTACGGCGGAAGCACTCCACCGCCCACTGGAGGAGCCGCTACACATTGGGGTACTTGCTGAGGAACTGCTCCAAGGCTGCCATCCGGAGGTGCTCGCCTGTTACACGCGCGCACAAGAGCTGCTCCGCGCCGCCGGAGCAATTCTCCACACCGTCACGCTGCCTTATAGCCACGCTTGGGTAGCAACATACTACGTGCTGGCAACGGCGGAAGCCTCTTCAAATCTGGCACGCTACGATGGTGTCCGCTACGGCTTACGGGTCACCTCCGCCGATGAATCCGAAGATCTCGTCACCGCAACGCGCACCGCTGGGTTTGGTCCGGAGGTGAAACGCCGAATTATGCTGGGCACGTACGTGCTCTCGGCGGGTTACTATGACGCTTACTACCGCACGGCGCAGAAAGCCCGGCGCAAGATCTTCGATGCTTACCGAGAGCTCTTCACGCGCGTGGACGTGCTCCTGCTGCCCACCTCTCCGGTACCCCCCTTCCGTCTGGGTGAGCGCTTGCAAGACCCGATCGCGATGTACCTGTCTGACCTCTTCACCGTCTCGGCAAACCTCGCCGGCATCCCTGCTCTGAGCCTCCCTGCGGGGACGACTTCCGACGGGCTCCCCATTGGGCTTCAATTACAAGCTCCGCACTACGCCGAAGAGCGGCTCCTGCAGATCGCACAACATTGCCTCCACATATGGTCTTCTGCATTGCCGCAGCAGTGATTCTGGCAAGCACAGCGAAAGCCCAGCAACTACGCTGCTGCAGCTCTACTCAAGCAGTTCAGCGCCGCACGGACCCCTTGCTGCCGTTGGACAGCCTTGCTCGGTGCGAGCGCAGATTATACTGGCGGGGGGCAGGTAAAGGGCTTCCTCCGATGCCGAACACGCCTTTGCCAATCCCAGCCGCTGCAACGTGCGATGCCCAATAGTACTGCCTATGCCTTTTGCGAAAGTGCTTGAGGCAGTGAACCAGACGGACTCACCAACCCGTGCGCGATGGCGTAGTGGACAAGCTCTGCCAGCGTCGCGCAGCCCAGTTTGCGGGCGATTCGACGGCGGTATTCGCCAACCGTCTTGGCTGCTACATTGAGCCGGCGGGCAATCGCCGTATTGCCCCAGCCCTGGACCAGCAATGCAAAGACTTGCCATTCGCGTGCCGAGAGTTGGCGATGGGGAGCGTGCTCCCGCTCCATGCTGCGCCGAAGGTGTTCGGCAAAGGGCGGGCTGACGAAATCCTGCCTCGCCAGCAGCGCTGAAAGCCCAAAGAGGAACTCCTCCAACGACGCCTCTGCGTTGAGGAGTGCGCGAACGCCGAAGCGCCGCAGCATTGGAGCATAAATCGCCGCCGATGCCGGCAATATTGCTCCCAAGGGGCGTCCACGCGCGTGGAAGGCAAGCTCGCCCGCCAGCGTCAGAAGCTCCGGTTCGGGTACCGTACAATCTACCAACACTGCTGTACAGCTGGTCGTCTCCAGCGCCCGAATAGCCTCCAGCAGTTCCCCCACGCCCACTACGGGAATATCCGCATGGTAGACAAGTAGCACACGGAACGCCTCGCGCCGCAGCGGGGAGGTAGAGAAGAGCAGCAACGGTCCGATTGCTGCCATTGGGACCCTTCCGATGCTGACTGCTGCGAAAATACATATCTTCGCAGCCTGCACACCGCGCTCTCCGGCACTATGCCGAGCTCCGAGCACTCCGAGCGCCGACATCTTGTTCACCCCGTGATAGGGGCGCTGCTGTCGGGCATCCTCACCGGGCTTGCCTTCCCTTCGCCTCTTGGACTGGAAGTGGCTGCCTTCGGGGGACTGGCGTTGCTTTTGCTGCTGGTGCCGTCCGCCCACAGCGCTGCCCAACTCTTCGCACTCGCCTATGCCTTTGGATTCGGCTTCCACGGCACGGTCAACTGGTGGGTCAGTAGTTGGCAAGCCGAAACTGACCCCTACCTCCTCCTTGCCGGTATCCTGCTGTGGCTGGGACATCCGCTGTTCTTTGTCGCGCCGATTGCCGCCTACTGGTATATCGCACGCCACTTCTCGATCCGCATGGCGCGCTATAGCATGCCCTTCATCTGGTGTGCCTTCGAATGGCTCCACAGCTTGGGCGAGCTCGGCTATCCCTGGCTGACCTTAGGGCACTCGCAAGCGCTCACCACTCGGTGGATACAAATTGCCGATATCGCCGGCGTTTGGGGTGCCAGCTTCCTCATTGTGCTGGCAAACGTTGCCTTCCTGGAGGCAATTGAGCCGATTGCAATGGCTTTTGCACGTTCCCCCCGCCGCACACTTGCCCTCCTCGGCTCCCCACGCGTGATTGCCTGGCTGGCGCTCTACTTTGCCATCCTGCTCCTGCCACAGGAATACGGGCGGCTACGCGTACGCCAGCTCCGGCAGCTCCCCGCGCAAGACACACTCCGCGCCGTTCTGGTGCAACCGGACTTCAACCCATGGGCAAAGTGGGAGCGGCTCAGCCCGATTGAGCAAATCCACTTCCAGCAGCGCCTTGCCGACTCGGTGCTTGAGCGCTTCCCGGCACAGCTCATCGTGTGGAACGAAACGGCAATCCCCATCTCGCTGACTCTGCCGGAGTACGGCGCCATCCGAGAAGGGCTCATGCAGTGGCTGGCAACGCGGAAAGCAACTCTGCTCAGCGGCATGGCAGAACTGGAGCTCTTCCCTGCCGATGCCGCACCACGGCTTGCCCGACGCCTGCCGTGGGATTCTGCCCAAGCCTACCTTGCCTACAACTCCGCCATTGTGCTGACTCCGGAGGGTATTGCCGGAGTGCATCGGAAGATTCGCCTCACGCCCTTCGCCGAACGCTTCCCCAACGCGGAGCTCTTCGGCGAACTCAGCCGCCTGGTGGAGTGGAACGTCGGTATCTCGGCATGGACCCCGGGGAAACAGCAGACCCCGCTGCCGCTTGCGCTCCAGCAGGATACGGTGCAGCTCGGCGTGGCAATCTGCTTGGAGTCCATCTACCCGGACTTCCTGCGCACCTATGCCCGCCAAGGTGCGCATGCCTTTGTGGTCATCAGCAACGACGCCTGGTTCGACCACACGCCCGGTCCGCTGCAGCACTATGCGATTGCGCGAGTACGGGCAATCGAGACGCGGCGCTCCCTTCTGCGCTGTGCCAATAGCGGTATTACAGCGGCGCTCTCCCACACTGGGGAAGTGCTTGCTGAACTCCCGCAGTACCGGAGTGCAGCCCTTGCCGTCGCGCTCCCGCTCTACTCCGCCGAAAGCCTCTACGGTACCCTCCTCGGGGATGCCCTGCCGATGGGCTGCGGCGTTGTTGCGCTGGCAGTGCTCCTGGCTGCATGGGTCCGGGCACGCCGGCAAACGCCGTAACTTTGCGCCGGTTCCACTTACGCACACGGACAATGCGCCGCTGGTTCTGGCTCGCCGTGATGCTCTCCCCATTGCACGCGCGCGACTTTTACCCCATCCACTTCGTGGACTACGTGCTCCCGAACGGTCTGCGGGTTATCCTGCAGCAGGATCGTTCTGCTCCCGTCGTGGCTACGGTGCTCCACTACAAGGTCGGTTCCCGCAACGAAGAGCCTACGCGCACGGGCTTTGCACACTTCTTTGAGCACTTGATGTTTGAAGCCACTGCCAATATCCCGCGCGCCACCATCGACAAGTACATCCAGGAAGCCGGGGGCTCGCTCAATGCCTTCACCAGTTTCGACGCGACGGTCTACCACTTCCAGCTCCCCGCCCACGAGCTGCCCCTGGCGCTGTGGATTGAATCGGAGCGGATGCGCCAATTGCGCATCGACTCCATCGGTGTCGAGACTCAGCGCGGCGTCATCAAAGAGGAGCGCAAGATGCGCTACGATAACGCCCCCTATGGGGGATGGCTGGAGCGCGCCTTCGGCAAGCTCTTCGCCGGGACGCCTTATGGCTGGACCCCGATTGGCTCCTCTCAGCACATCGACAGCGCCCGCATCGAAGAGTTCGTGGAGTTCTACAACACGTACTACCAGCCCAACAATGCCGTGCTTGCCATCGTTGGCGATATCGATATCGAGCAAACTCGCGCCCTGATTGAGCGCTATTTCGGACGCTACCCACAGGGACCACAACTTGCGCCGCTGCAGTTCGAGCTTCCGCCCTTCCGGGGTGAACACCGGGACACCATCCACGACCCCAAAGCTCAGTTGCCAGCGCTCTTCATCGGCTGGCGTGGACCTCGCGCCGGAGATTCCGACGCCTACGCCATGGATATGCTCATTGACATCCTTGCCGAGGGGGAAAGCTCGCGCCTCTACCGCAGCCTGGTTGACCAGCACCGGGTTGCTGCGCAGGCGTCGGCGTTCCTGTATGACCTGCAGTATGCCGGGGCAATCTTCGCCATTGGAGTAGCGGCTCCGGAACAATCCATCGAGCGGCTGGAGCGACATCTCCTTGCCGAAATCGAGCGCATCAAGCGCGAAGGTGTCACAGCAGAGGAGTTCCGCAAAGCGCGGAACATCCGAGAAGCTCGCTTCGTCATGGGCAAGAAAGCTGCCCTGGAGAAAGCACTTACGCTTGCCCGATACGCCGCGCAGTACGGCGATCCCAACCTCATCAACACAGAGCTGGAGCGCTACATGCGGGTCACTCCGCAGGACTTGCAGCGCGTTGCCCGCAAGTACTTTACCGACGACCGCGTCGTGCTCGTCTACCTGCCGAGCTCCTCCCGATAAGTTGCACCAGTGCGAGCGCCTCCGATGCGATGGCAGTGGCTGTTGGGACTCTGTGCCTGCCCCTTGCTGGCTCAGCAGGCAGCTCCGGCTGAAGCCGACCTGAACTCCCGTCCCCAACCTCTGGAGGTCAAAGAGTTCCGCTTTCCCTCCTTCACCGAACATCGCCTGCGCAACGGGCTCAGGGTCTTCATCATCGAAGACCATGAGCAGCCCACCGTTACGCTCCGCTTGCAGATTGGCGCCGGTGAGGCACACGATGACATCCCCGGCACCGCATACCTGACTGCGCTGATGCTCACCAAAGGGGCAGGCAAGCGCTCTGCTCAGCAGATTGCAGCAACCATTGATGGCTTGGGCGCGGAGCTGAGCGCCTCGGCAGCGGGCGATTTCACAGCGGTTTTCGCCAACACGCTCAAAAAGCACCTCACGACCGTGCTGGGGATCTTCGCCGACGTCATCATTCGCCCCACTTTCCCTGCCGAAGAGCTGGAGAAGCTCCGTCCGCAGGTCATCGCCGAAATCCGGCAGGAGCGCTCCCGACCGGCTTCGCTGGCACAGATGCTAGCGCGAATGGTCGTCTATGGCGAACAACACCCTTACGCCCGGCGCCGCACAGAGCAGAGCGTCCAGCAGATTCGCACCGAGCACTTACGCCGATTCCACAAGCACTACTACTGTCCCGCAAACGCCACGCTTGCCGTCGTCGGCGATATCACGCCACAGGAGATCCTTCCTCTCCTGGAGCAAGTCTTCTCCCACTGGCAGCGGTGCAGCCCTCCGGAACTCCAGGCTCCCCCACCTCGCCCAATGCCTGCGGGGATCTACTTCGTTCGCCGCCCTGCTTCTGTGCAATCCTCCATCGTGGTCACGGCGGCAACCGTCCCCTTCAACCATCCCGATTACGAAGCCTTGGATGTATTGGCAGAGCTTTTGGGTTCGGGCTTTGGGGGACGGCTCTTCCGTAGTCTCCGCGAGACCTATGCCTATACCTACGCCCCATTTGCCTTCCTGACGCAGTCGCGCCTGATCAACCGCATTGCCATGGGCGCCGAGGTGCGCAACGCCGTGACGGATTCCGCCCTTCTGGTCATCCGACGGGAGCTGGAGCGGATTTCGGACCTGCCCCCCGAGGAGGCGGAGCTGGAGCGCATCAAGCGCACGATGATCGGCAGCTACCTCCGCTCCTTCGAGCGGACGGATTTCATTGCCTCTCTGCTGCAACGGGCTGTGCTCTACGGTATCCCCTTTGAACGGCTGCGGACCTATCCGGAGCGCATCCAAGCGATCTCGCGTTGGCAGGTCCGAGATATGGCACAGCGGTACCTTCGCCCCGAGGCGCTCCGGACCGTTGTGGTTGGCGCGCCGGAGGTGCTCCCCAAGCTCGAGCCTTTGGGGAAGGTGTACGAGTACACGCAAGAGCTTGTCCCGGCAAGCGACTACGAAGCTGTCTCGCTCAGCGTCGAAGAGCTGCTACGCCGGTATACCGACGCCCTCGGCGGTGCCGAGCGCATTGCTGCCGTGCAGAGCGTCGTCTACCGGGGACATGCCCAGTTCCGGCTCCCGGGGAACCTGGAAGCCAACGGAGAGTTCCTCCAGCGCTGGAAGGCGCCCAATAAGCTTGCCTACGAGATTCGGACCCCCTACTTCCAGCAGCGCCTCTGGCAGGACGGAACCAGCGCATGGGTGGAGATCTCCGGCGTACGGCAACAGCCCCAGGGGCGCGACCTGGAGAAGCAGCTCCTGGAATCCTCGCCCTTCTACGTGACCCAACTGCCGCAGTTGGGCTACAAGTGCCAAATCCTGGGACGCAAAGGCAACTCCATCGTCCTCCGCGCTGTCCCCCCCTTCGGTGGGGAGCAGCTCTACTACTTCAACGCCAGCTCCTACCTTCTGGAGCGTGCTGAGAAGCTTGAGCCCTCCCCCGCCGGCGACCAACCCGTCATGGAGTACTATTCGGACTACGCGGATATCGAGGGCATCCGGCTACCCCGGCAGCGCAAACTCGAGAGCCCCTGGTTCACGTTCCAGGTGGAGGGCACCTATGAGCTCAACGCCCCGATAGAGGACTCGGAGTTCACCCCGCCGGCGGAGTAACCTGCGGGGGTGAACTCCGAGTCGGGCACGGGACAGCGCACGCTCGAGCGCTTGCGCGAACACTCAGCGCGGTGGGAACTCCTCCTCTTCCCGCTCCATGGCGCCATCTTTGCGATGGTGGCGCTTCTTCCAGCGCCCCTTGAGCTCATCCCGACGCTCCTTCCAGCGCTGCTGCAGCTTCTCCCACTGCTGTGGAGTCAGCACTGCACGGAGCCGCTCGCGGAACTGTTCGCGTTCTTGGCGCATCTGTTCGCGATGGCGGCGCATTTGCTCCTGCCGCTCTTGGAAGAGCTGCCGAAGCTGCTCCTGCTGCTGTGAGGTAAGCTGTAACTCCTCAGTCCACCGGCGCAGCATCCGCTCCCATCGGGCGTTCTCTTTGGACTCCCGCGCCTGCTGCGCCCACCCAGCAGCAACTCCGAACAGGAGCACCACCCCCACAAGAACTGCAATCCTTCCTGCCGTCCGCATTGCTGTTGCTTGATTTGTGGCACCGTCTCCGTGCCCTTAGAGCTCCTGCCGGAGGCGCGGAGTTTAATCAGAACCGCAGGAGCTCCAGCACCGCTGCTTTGAGCCGTTGTGCCGAAGGCAGCACCTCCTGCTCCAGCGTAGGGGCGAACGGTGTAGGCACATCCGCAGCAGTCACGCGCACAACGGGAGCATCCAGCCACTTGAATGCCCGCTCGGTGATGCGGGCAGCCACCTCGGCAGCGAATCCACAGGTTCGATTCGCCTCCGAAGCCACCACCACCCGATTGGTGCGCCGGACGGAGTCCAGTACCGTCTCCTCATCCAGTGGGACCAGGGTGCGCAGGTCCACCACTTCCAGTGCGATTCCCTCGCGGCTGAGCTCCTCGGCAACCTGCAGGGCATGGTGCACCGTGCTGCCGTAGGCGACCACCGTTGCATCGCGTCCTGGACGCACAATGGCGGCTTTCCCTAAGGGCAGGACATACTCGCCTTCGGGGACCTCCTGGCGCACCTTGCGGTAGAGCCCCTTGTGCTCCAGGAACACCACCGGATTGGGGTCCCGAATCGCAGCAATGAGTAACCCTTTGGCATCCGCCGGAAAAGCAGGGTAGACCACCTTCAGCCCTGGCGTATGGGCAAACCAGGCTTCGGGATTGCGCGAATGGAAAGGACCTCCGCCAACCCCTCCACCAGCGGGACCGCGCACAACGATTGGCACAGGAAGTCCCCAGCGATAGGCAATTGTCGCTGCGACGTTAACCAGTTGGTTGAAGCCGTTGGTGATGAAGTCAATGTACTGCATCTCCGCCACCGGGCGCATCCCATTGAGCGCCGCACCGATGGCAGCACCAATGATGGCTGCCTCCGAGATGGGCGTATCCAGGATGCGCCCGGCACCAAACTCCTCCAGAAAGCCCTTTGTGACCTTGAACGCGCCGCCGTAGACTCCGATGTCCTCTCCCAAGAGGAAGACTCGTGGGTCTCGGCGCAATTCCTCGCGCAGGGCATCCGAAATCGCTTCCACGTAGGTCAGCACCGCCATGGGGCGGCACCGCTTACGAGCGCGGCTCTCCCTGTCCCCGCTCGGGGAAGGGCGGAAGCGGCAGTGAGCCCGGAATCCCCATCACGGGGAAGTCCTTGCGCAAGGGATAGAGCGGCTCGCCTGTCTCCGGATGGACAAAGTCCTCGGGCATGTAGAAACGGCGCAGGTCCGGATGCCCTTCGAAGAGGATGCCGTACATATCGTAGGTCTCGCGCTCGTACCAGTTGGCACTCTCCCAGATGGAGACCACCGAAGGGCAGCGGGGATCCTGCTCCGGCACGGGCACCTTCAGCCGCAGCCGCGCCCGATAGGGATTGGACCAGAGAAAGTAGACCACCTCGAAGCGCTCCTTGGGACGGTACCAGTGAATCCGCTGCGGATGATACCAGTCGATGGCTGTGATATCGATGAGCATATCGAAGCGCGTTGCTTCATGGTCGCGCAGTTCACGCGCTACGTCGAGCAACTGCTCACGCGGCAGAATCAGTGCATATTGCCCCCGGTGCTCGTATGTCTCCACGGTTGGGCACCACGGAGCGACGACCTCCAAGACCTGCTCCAACGGCAGTTGTGGCATCGTTACTCCGCTGCCCGTTGTTGTGCCTGCACCGACGAGCGGATGTACGTCCCAAAGACCCAATCCCACAACGGCGTGCTGATGCCGAAGGCTTTGCCGTCGTCCACGTAGTGATGCCGCATGTGGTGGGCTTTCAGGAAGCGTCCGATGCGCCCACGCATTGGTAGATGGTGCGTGGCGTAATGAATCGAGTCGTAGAGCACGTATCCGAGCACAAACCCTGCAAACACCGCCGGCTGGTAGCTCCCGAAGAGCCAGCCAAAGAGCACGTAGAAGAGAATCGCCAGCGGGATGCTCACCACCGGAGGCATGACCAGGCGGGTGCTATCGCGCGGATACGCATGGTGGATACCGTGGATGAGGAAGTGCAGCCGCTGCCCCCATTGGCTCTTGGGCTCGTAGTGGAAGATGGCGCGGTGGATCCAATACTCAGCAAACGTCCACAGCAACATCCCTCCCAGGAAGCACAGCAGCGCCACGTACCAGGGTAGCGTCACCAGCGCCCGGTAGCTGAAGTAGCCGACCACCGGCAGATAGAGCACCAGCGGCGTAATCGGATGCACATGCGTCAGCCGGTCCAGCCACGGGTTTTCAAACAGGGGCACCGTCTCGTCGCGATTGGAGATGACACGGTTTGCCATGGCTTCACCTGCACGGCAGTTCAACAGGCGTTGCAAATTTAGCTTGCCCTATCCTTCTACGCGCTGAGCCGCTGGAGCTCGGCGAAGACCCCCGGACCCAAGTGACGCTCCAGGAAGCGCTCCATCGCCTCGTAGAATTCGAACCGGTGCTCCTCGTTGCGGAAGCCATGCCCTTCGTCTTCTTTGACGATGTACTCCACGGGCACTCCGCGCTGCCGGAGCGCCTCCACAATCTGGTTAGACTCGTTGATGTTGACGCGCGGATCGCGCGCCCCTTGCGCCACCAATAGCGGGGCTCGGATTCGGTCGGCATGGAACACTGGGGAGACCTCCCGCAGGTAGTCTGCTTCAGTCTCTGGATTGCCCACCATCTCGTAGAGCATTGGGCGGAAGGGCTCCCAGTAGGGCGGAATTGTCTGCATGAAGGTGAGCAAGTTGGACACTCCCACAAAATCCACGCCGCATGCGTAGAGTTCGGGCGTGAAGGCAAGCCCTGCAAGCACAGCATATCCCCCGTAGCTGCCACCGTAGATAGCGATGCGGCGCGGATCGGCAATCCCTTGCTCGATGAGCCAGCGCACGCCGTCGGTGATGTCGTCCTGCATTGCCCGCCCCCATTGCTTGAAGGAGGCTTCCCAGAAGGCGCGCCCGTAGCCGGTGGAGCCACGGAAGTTCATCTGCAGCACAGCGTATCCTCGATTCGCCAGGAACTGCACGATTGGATTGAATCCCCACACATCGCGTACCCACGGTCCGCCGTGCGGATGCACCACGACGGGCAAGTTCCGCGGCTCTACCCCCACCGGCAGCGTCAGGTAGCCGTGGATGGTCCACCCATCGCGCGCCCGGTACTGAATTGGCTGCATCGGTGCCATCCATTCCTGCGGCAGCCAAGGACTGAGCTCGGCGAGCTTCTCCAGCTCATCACGCTCCACATCGTAGAGCCAATAGGCTCCCAGCGAACGATCGCTGAAGGTGCGGATGACAACCCAGCGCTCGTCAAGAGTTGACGAAACCGGCACGATTTCGTCGTTGCCCAGCCGCTGCTGGAGCCGCCCAAACCACGAAGCGGTAAGCTCGTCCAGAAAGGCGTACTCGCGCCTCCAGGTCACAAAGCGCACCCATGTCAAGCAACGGCGCCGCCGCGAATACCCCACCGCCTCCACATCCACCTCTGGATGCTCGAACACCACCGTCTCCTCAGCTGTCGCAGGGTCCAGAAGCACCAGCGCCAACTTATCCCGCCCTCGATTGGAGAGCACATAGAGCCGCTCGCCATCGAAGCTGAACAGGCGCGGCTCCACCATCGTGCGGAAGTCCACGGTGAGCACCTTCCGGAAGGGCTCGGAGCTGCTGGAGCGGACCAAAAGGCTCGTCAAGGTCCCCTCCTGCGCCACCGCCGCCCGGACCTCACCGGAGTGGTCGGTGAGCCAGGAGACCACCGTTCCCGGGTTTTGCACCGCAAGCTCATACCGTCCGCTCGACAGCTCCAGCCGGTAGACATCGAAGCAGCGGGGGTCGCGCTCATTGGTCAAGATCAGCGCCGCATCGGGTTGCTCCTCCAGCGGGTCCAGGATGCCCGCCCGGACTCCTTCGGGCGTAATCCAGCGTGGGGGCTCCTGGCGGCGAAGGTCCACAAGCGCCAGACGGAAGTTCTCATCCCCTCCCGTATCGCGCATGTAGATGAGCGTGTGCTCATCGACCCAGGAGTAGGCGTGGATATCGCGCTCGGTCTCCGCCGTCAAGCGTCGCTCCTGGCCGGTGTGGCGATCGCGGACGAAGAGGTTCATCCGCTGCTCGAACGGCGCAAGCCACGCCAAGTAGCGCCCCTGCGGCGAGATCGTGTACGCTGCCCGCTCCGGGTTGCGGAAGAAATCCCGCAACGGGATCCGCGGCGGTATCTGCCGCAATGCCTTATCGTTCTGCGCCATGGTGCTCTCCTGAAGATTCTCCATGCCCAAAGGTCCGCTCCAATCCGCGCAGGAGCTGCTCGCGCTCCTGCGGCGCCAGCCGCGCTTGCCGGTGAGCCCATCGGTACAGCCTCGGAGGCATGTGCCCCTTACGGTACTCCTCCGCGGCTTCCTTAGCATCCTTCTGGGGACGATGCCATTCGGAGACGTTGAAGTGCTGCCGCCCTTCGGCAACATCATGAGCGATGAGCCACGACGCCGGAGCAATCCAGGCGTACCAGGGATATCGGGTCTGATTGCTGTGACAATCCCCACACACGCGGAGGAAGAGCTCCCTCGTGCGCGGGCTATCCCACGGAGGCTCCTGCACGACCGGCGGATTCGAGAAATCTCGCCCGTAGGGAATGAGTTGGAGCGCCACGAACACCGCCCCCACGACCAGCGCCATGCGCTTCCACCGCATCTGTATCCGCTATTGCCACACCAACAGTGGTGGGCGCACAGACGAAGAAGCCCTCGAAGGCGTTTTCCGGCGGCGCTGGCGGAGCACGAGCAGCGAAAGCTCATTCGTCGGTAGCAGCGCTGCAGTATCCGCAAACGGGATTGCAATGGCGCGAATCGCCTTCTATACGCTGGGCTGCAAGCTCAATTACGCCGAAAGCTCCGCCCTGCAGGAGTTGTTCAGCCAGGCGGGGTATACGGTGGTGCCCTTCGGTGCTCCTGCTGACGTGGTCATCATCAACACCTGCACCGTCACTGAGACCGCCGACGCGGAGTGCCGCAAGATCATCCGGCGAGCGTTGCGGAGCTCCCCGGGGGCATTCGTCGCCGTGACGGGATGCTATGCACAGCGGGCACCGGAGGAGATTGCTGCAATCCCTGGGGTATCGGCGATCTTCGGCAACCAGGAGAAGGCTCGAATCGTGGAGCTGGTCGAGCAGCTCCGCCGGCAACCTGTAGCAGCTCCGCACGTGTTGGTCTCGCCTTTCCACGCCCCTTGCTTCAATCCGGCCCGCTCGGCAGACCAGGACAGCCGGACGCGTGCATTCCTCAAAATTCAGGACGGTTGCAGCTACCGCTGCAGTTTCTGCACGATTCCTGCCGTGCGCGGTCCCAGCCGCAGCCTCCCCTTCGAGGAGCTGCCACGCCACCTGCGAGCGCTCGAGGCTGCCGGATACCGCGAAGTCGTGCTCACTGGCATCAACCTGGGCGATTACCGCTCCCCAACGGGCGAGCGCCTTGTGGAGGTGCTTGCACTCATTGAACGGCTGCAGCCGCGCTTTCGGGTTCGCCTCTCCTCAATCGAGCCCAATTTGCTCAGCGAAGAGCTCATCCGCTTTGTGGCGCGCTCCTCGGTCATCTGCCCGCATTTCCATGTCCCGCTGCAGAGCGGCTCTCCGGCGATCTTGCGTCGCATGCGCCGGCGCTACACCGTCGAGCTGTACCGGCAGCGGATCCTGCTACTCAAGGAGTACATGCCCGATTGCGCTATCGGCACCGACGTGCTGACGGGCTTCCCCGGCGAAACTGAAGAGCACTTCGCCGAAACGTATCAGCTCCTGGAATCGCTGCCCGTCTCGTACATCCACGCCTTCACCTATTCCGAGCGCGAGGGAACCCCCGCCGCAAGCATGCCGGAGGTGGTTCCACCTCCGGTGCGGAAAGCCCGTACGAATCGCTTGCGCGCACTCTCCGAACGCAAGCGCGCTGAATTCTACCGCTCGCAGCTATCGACGGTGCGCACCGTCATTCCGGAGCAGTACGATGCGGCGCAGTCCCGATGGACGGGATGGACCGAAAACTACGTGCGCGTGAGCATTCCGGGCGGACCTGAGCTTGGACATGAGCCGCTCCGCGTGCGGCTCTATGCGCTCGATGGCACAACAGTTCTGGGCATCCCACTGGAGCAGATCCCTACGTATCTGCCGCTGGTCGGCTCCGTCGACGAGGCAGCATAGATGCTGCTGCGAACCATTCCCCTCCTTGTGCTTCTGAGCGCTGGCTGCAGCATTCCGACCATTCCGTGCTCCTCGCCGCTCCGTCCGTACGACTCCTTCGGCGTGGGAGGCTACACCGTGCGGGTCTACGAAGCGCTCGATTCGCTGTGCTTCCATTCGACCCGATACTTCCCCGCGTTTCTCTTCGTTGCAACGGGCAAGCGCACACGGCTGTATGTGGCAGCCTGGCAGGAGTTTCTGGCGCGCTTCCCGGGTCCGCTCCGCCCTTCGCAGAAGGTGCTGCTGCGGGCTTATCCGGCAAGCTGGCACGATAGCATCGTTCAATGGCGCATTCCGCTCTACGGCGGTGAAGTGTCGGACCTGCAGTACGTGACCCCAATCCGCACTGCATACTGGTCGGTCGAGCGCTACCACGGCAGTGGAGATGGCGAGGAGCTGGGCATTGCCGCGCTGCAATCCGTGCCACAGACGACCCCCTGGGATTGGCGCAGCCGCCCTCCACAGTTTTGGCAACAACTGCGGCAGCAGTCGTACGCGGTATACGCTGAGCTGAAGCGCTTGGTTGTGCGCGATCTTGAGCGCGATGGGTCAGACGCTGCTCCTGCTCCTTGAGTACGACGGGACTCGCTACGCGGGGTGGCAACGCCAGCCTCAAGCGCTCACGGTACAGGAGGTGCTCGAGCATGCGCTCCGAGAGCTCGCCGGGGAGCGCCTGCACGCCGTTGCCGCGGGACGCACGGACGCTGGAGTACACGCGCGCGGGCAGGTCGTACACATCCGCTTGCCCCGCCCCTGGAGGATTCCCCAGGAGCGTACACCAAAGGCGCTCAACAGCTTGCTACCGGAGGACGTTCGGGTAATCCGGGCGCAACTTACCGACCAGCTCATCCACGCCCGCTACAGCGCTCGTGCACGCTGGTACTCCTACACGCTCAGCCGACGCCCCTCGGTCTTCGAACGCTTCTTCTGCTGGTACGTGCCCTATCCCTTCGAGCCGGAGCTGCTGGAAGCCGCCGCCACAATATGGCTGGGCGAGCACGATTTTACGACCTTCTCCCGCCATCATCCCGAAACGCGCTCCTACGTCTGCAGGGTCTACCACGCCCAATGGGAGCAGTTGGACGAGCACCGCTGGCGCTTCCACATCTGTGCAAACCGCTTCGTCTATGGCATGGTGCGAGCCCTCGTGGGCGCGATGCTGCAGGTTGCCCGCAGGCGGCGGACAGTGCAGGAGCTGCTCGAAGCACTCCAGGCACGCGACCGCCGTCGCGCGGCTCCCCTGGCGCCCCCGCATGGGCTGGTGCTGGAGCGGGTAGAGTACCCTCCGGAACTGCATGTCCAACTGTGGCAATGAGGCTCTTATGCAGCTCCTGCGCATTCTTCCGCTGTACGGGCTGCTCATGCTGGGATGCGGCAACTTCAATGTCTTCCCCGTCTCTGAGGATGCCCGATTGGGCGCGGAGCTGGACCAGCAGATCCGCAACAACCCGCGCGAGTATCCTATCCTCCGGAATGAGCCCGCGCGGCAGTATGTCCAGGGTATCGTCGACCAGATTCTCCGTTCGCCCGAGATCCGCTACCGCGGGCGCTTTGCTTACCGAGTCACACTGCTGCACGACGACCGCACGATCAACGCCTTCTGCACGCCCGGAGGCTACATCTACGTGTACACGGGGCTGCTAAAATTCCTGGACAACGAAGCCACCTTGGCAGCGGTACTGGCTCACGAAATCGCCCATGCCGAACGCCGGCACGCCACCGAGCGGATGACGAAGGCGCTCGGTGCCCAACTCCTCATGGAGATCGTGCTAGGACGCCGCCCAGAGCGCTCCGCTGAACTCGCTGCCAATCTGTTTGCCGGACTGGCGCTCCTTGCCCACAGCCGCTCCGACGAAGCCGAAGCCGACCAATACTCCTTTCGCTACCTGCAGAGCACCCCTTGGTATCCCGGAGCGCTCCTGTTCTTCTTCGAGAAGCTCTCGCAACAGCGCGCAAGCCGCCTTCCGGCACTGGAGCGGCTGCTTTCGACTCATCCACTGCCGGAGGACCGAATCGCTGCGATGAAAGGGCTCATCGAGCAAGCGCAGCTACCCAAACCAACGGAGGCAACGCTGCGCTCTGCTGCGTACCAGCGCTTCCTGGCACAGCTCCCCTGAGTGCGATGGATGCTGCCCAACGCTTACGACTGTGCCAGGAGCGGCTCGGAACACGCCTCTGCGTGGGGCTTGATCCCGACCCCGCCTACCTGCCTACTCCACTGCGGAATGAACCGAAGCCCTGGCACCGATTCCTGCGCGAGATTATCTCCGCTACGGTGCCCTTCGCCTGCGCCTACAAGCTCAATCTGGCATTCTACCAGCAGTTCGGCGTCCAGGGATGGGAACTGCTGGAGTACGTCCGCAGCCTCCTGCCGGATACCGTCGTGTGCATCGGGGACGGGAAGTTCGCCGATGTGCCCCATACCTCTGGCGTCTACGCCCGCACGTACTTTGACCAACTCGGGATGGATGCGCTCACGCTCTCGCCCTATCTCGGACGCGATGCCCTGGCGCCCTTCCTGGAGCGCTCGGACAAGTTGCTGTTCTTACTTGTCCGCACCTCCAATCCCGGTGCCGGCGAATTCCAATTGCTCCCCACAGCTTCAGGCACTCCGCTCTACCTCCACATCGCCGCGCAAGCGCTGCAGTGGGAGCGCCGAGCACAGTTGGGATTCGTCGTTGGTGCCTCAGCGCCTCAAGAGCTTGCCGAACTCCGCCGCATCGCGCCTGGAGAATGGGTGCTCGTGCCCGGCATCGGCACCCAAGGAGGCAATCCCGCCGACGTGCTCGCTGCCAATGGCAATGCCCCACTCCTGGTGACGGTCGGACGGGCTATCCTGTACGCCTCTATCGGCACCGATTTTGCTGAAGCTGCCTATCGAAGCGCCCGAGCCTACGCTCAGCAGGTAGGGTTTCCCACCCGTCATGCCATGCCATGAGTACACCCCTTGAGACATTGCCCGAACGGCAGTTGCAACGGCTCGTCTGGAAGCTGCTCTCCGACCCTGCCCGCGTCTGGTGTACTGCAAGCGGGAAACGGCTGCAGATCCTGGCACCCGGGGAGCTCAACGTTCACGAGGGACCGGACTTCCTGGACATGGTCCTGCTGCTGGACGGAGCAATCCTTGTCGGTGATGGAGAGTTCCACCGCTCCGCCGCTGAATGGACACTCCACGGTCATGCCCGCGATCCGCGCTACCGGCGCGTGCTCCTGCATATCGTGCTGGAGTACGATCCTGCTGAGCACGCTCCTGCTGCACCTCAGGAGTTGCTGCAGCTGCCTGCAGAGGAGCTGTACCGGTACGCCCAACAATCCGAAATTACCCCGGCGGCATCGGTGTGCTCCATCCAAGATCTGCAGTACTTCGCGCTAATCCGGCTGCTGCGACACACTGCTCACGCACGGCACTATGCGCAGGCGCATGGGTTTGAAGCTGGGTTCGTGGCTTTCGTAGCGGATTTCCTCCAGCGTTATGCTCAGAAGCGACGTCGTCCGGTGCACTCCAGTACCCAGCTTCAGGCTTTGCTTGCGGCGCTGCCCGGCTCGGCGCTGATGCGATTCGTCCTGCGTTTTGGTGCTGACCCCTCCAGCGTCCTTCCACTGGTGTTGCACTTGCAGGAGCTGTTGCGGGTACGTATCGGCGGCGAGGGAAGGCAACTACGGCAAGAGATCGTGCTCAACTGTGTTCTGCCCTACCTTTTGGCACATGCAGCGCCGCAGCATCGGGTTGAGCTGCTTGCCTGGTACTGGTCCGTTCCCGCGCGGGCACCGTACGGAATTCTGCGCCGCCGCTTCCCCGAGCTGCCACAGCAGTACATGTGGCAGCAGCAGGGGATGCTGGAGTTCCTACGCCAGGGTGGAAGCGGCTTGCTCTGCCGCGAGCTCTTGGAGAGCTACCGCTTCGGTGATGTACTGGAATTCTACCGCACCGCCGAACTGCTGCTTTCACGGTGAGCAGTAGCGCTCCAACTGCTGCCGGAAGTGCCGGAGCTGCTGCTGGTCAATGTAGGGACACTGCTCCAGAAGCGGGTGACTCAGCACTTGAAGGGCTTCCTGGAACCGATTCTGCTGAAGCAGCGCCGCCGCACGCACGAACAGACGCATCCCTTCGAGCTCCGCTTCGGCAAAGGGGGCATGGAGCACTTGCAGCACCTCCTCTACGCGCCCCAATGAGAGAGCGGCTTGCGCCAACCGCAGCCGAGCCCACAACTGCTGCTCCGGAGATAGTTGCGGATGCTCCAGCACACGGCTCAGCAGCGTGTACGCCGCCTCTGCATTGCCTGCAGCAAACTCTGCCAGCCCCAACTGGTATTGCAGCCACACATCCTCAGGAGCATGTTGCAGCTCCGCACGGAGCAGCTCGGCATTGCGCTGCCCCTTCTGCCGCACCAGCTCTCCGCTGTAGCCGTAGTGCCAGATGCAGATGTCCAAGGGAAGGATCTGCCAGCCCCGCTCCTCCAGCGCCGGTCGAATCTGCTCGTGCACACGCCCACGGTAGCGGATTCCTTCAGCATACCGGAAGAGGCGTACCGCCCGATGGACTTGGATCCATGGCATCCGCTGCTCAGGTCCTGGTACACTCCGGATGAGGAGCTCGATTCCCCCTACGCCCTCCGCTTGCGCGAGCACCTTCGCATGCGCACGGAAGGAGGGTTCGTCCAGCTCCTCGTCACTGTCGAGCATCAGAACCCAAGGCATTCGCACGTAGCGAAGGGCTTCATTTCGGGCAGCGGCGAAATCACCCTCCCAACGTGCAAAGTACACCTCTGCCCCAAGCCGCAGGCAGCGGCTTGGGGTATCATCCTGCGACCCGGTATCCAGCACAACGATTTGCTGGGCTATGGGGAGGACGGAAGCAATTGCCCGTTCGATTGTGGCTGCACTATCGCGTGCCAGCAGAACGGCGGCGATGGGGAAATCTCCCATCGGCAGGAGGGCTCATTCCTCTTCGGCAGCAGCGCGCCGCTGGCGCCGCATCGCCCGGATCATCTCCAGACGACGCTCCTCCGAGGGCTTCAGGTACACCGTGTGCCGACGGTACTCTCGCAATACCTTGCTGCGCTCGTACTTCTTCTTGAAGCGCCGCAGCGCGCGATCGATGGACTCGTTGGGTTGCACGATGATTCCAACCGGCATGGAGTGCCTTCCTTTCTACCGCTGCAATCGTTCGACAAGCCGTTTCTCCTTGTTCTTCTCAAAGAGCACCACGATAGCGCAGGAGCCGTTGGAGAGAATCTGCTTTGCGCGGACGATTCCGTAATCGTCCCACGCCCGGTGGTAGATGATGTCGCCGATCTGGTATTCAGCGCGCGGGTCGTAGGGTTTTGAATCCTCCGGGCTCAGCCGCACGACCGCCTTATCGTTGCGTCCATTGCCTTCGAGCAGATCCAGATTCACCAACTGCACGTGATGGCTCACCGTGCAGCGCGCCCATTGATGGCGTCCGTTCGGGGTGTCCACGGGTTCACCAATGAACTCATGGCGTGTCACCCGCATCAGAACCGGCGAGTAGAGCATCGCATACTTGCGTCCCCGGCGGCGACGTCGGGCTGCAGCCATTTACTACTTCCCTGCAGCAGTTCAACTTGCGTAGCAGTGCAAAATTACGCCTTTTTCCCGGGGCAGAGGTCAGGGCTGCCACCAGAGCCGCCTCACCCACTGCTGCCGAAACCTCTGTAGCATCACGTACAATCCTGGCGCCAGCCGGAGATGCTCAGGGAGCCGCTCTCCCTCCCAGCAGAGGCGTCCATCCAGGGTGTACAGGCGCACCCAGTCAGCTACGGCAAGCTGGGGCACCCCGTTCCGAATACCGACCGGACCTCTTCGGTACCACACCCGCAGTCGGAGATCGAACTCCGAGACGAACTCATTCTCCACCACCGCCTGCCCGTTGGAATCGAACCGGAGCCATAGTGCCAGGCGATCGGTCAGCACCGCCGAGTCAATCTCCGACGGTAGCGGCACCGCCCACCGGAAGATGAGTTGGCGCCCTTCTCCCCGTTGAGCCCGAAGGCGGTACTCCACCATAAAGGTCGAATCCAGCGGCAATGGGCGGAAATCCCGATAGGTGTGCTTCCACTCCGTATCAACGGAGTCGTAGACCAACAGCACCGCATAGAAGTTGCTCGATGGAGGCGGAAACGGAGGTACTTCCCATTCCCCTAACGCCGTATCAATGCGCTCTGTAGCGCGTTCGTCAACGCCAACCACCAGCTGGACGGAGTCCCCACGCTCATTCGCCACTGTGAAGGGGAGCTCAATGTGCGTTTGCGCCACCGCCTGATTCCATCCTACTGCGATGGTGCAGAGCAGAAAAACAGACCGGGCTCTCCGGATGCCTCCGGAAAGCCCGGCAACCCACCACCGCGATGTCCACCACGTGCTCACTGGAGCACGATCGGCAAGACGAAGGTCTCCGTTCCCACAGATACCCGCATCCAATATTGTCCGGCAGCCAACTCCGTAGGCAGTCGGAGCATCAGCATGTGGCTGCCCGCAGAGAGCTCACCGGCGTAGAGAGTCGCCACCTGCTCGCCCAGCAGCGTGAAGAGCTTCGCCACGGCAACCGTCCGCTGCGGCAGATGGAGCTCTACCCCGACCTCCGAACCACGAACAGGGTTGGGCAGCAGGCGCACTTGGACGGTCTGCACACCGTGCTGAAGGAGTTGCACGCTTGTGACCGTCGGATCATCGATCCTGACCTCCGTCCCGCGTTCCAGTGTGCCCCAGGTCCTGCCGCGGTCATCCACAACGGTATACCGCGCTTCGGCATTGTCGCCCAAGCGCAGCACTACCGGATACTGCACCCCCTGGAAGCGCAATGCGGGCGACGGGGCATTCTCCACATACGTCCCACTGGCAAAGCGCACATCAAAGAGCTCTACCGGCGGTACGGGCGGTAGCTCGAACCGTTCACGGTCCAGTTGTGGCAGCGTAGTCAGGTACAGCGTTGCTTCCTTGCCAGCAGCATCCCGAAGCTGCAGCGGCAAGCTCTGCGCCAGTACCTGCTCGCGGTAGGGATCCCGGAATTGCCCTCCACGGGCGGCTCCCGCTGTGAGCTTCAGGTATCCCTTCCCGCGAATCTTGATCCAGTAGCCCAGCCCTGGCACGAGCTCGGAGACCTCTACGAAGCCCTGGTCGGTCTTGTACCCATACACTCCGCCCACCCGCACCGGCAGAGGCTCAGCTTCGTAGGGCTCGAATTGAATCCGGTCAATCCCGACCGGCACAGAGAGCCCACCGATAGTGTTCCATCCATCGTAGAGCAGCACCTCATCCGAGCGGTCGATGCGGAGGAGGCGCACCCCAGCGATCTGCCGATCCACCGAGTCGCTATACTTCACGTAGTAGCCGTACCCAGGCGATAGGTACAATGCCCCTTGGTACTGATTCTGCGAGAACCAGAAGGGGATGTTGATGGCACGCGGATAGACCATCTTCCAGAAGTTGTTTGCCGGGCGCACCGGCAAGGAGAGCAGGTTCCAGCCCTTCTGGATGACGGGATACTGAACGACCAGCGGGTAGGTGTACTCGATGACAAAAGAGCGAATGCGTGCATCGGTAATGGTGTAGGACATCCGCGTGCCACCCGCCGGGGTCGCCTGCCGCATGTCCACGCCGAAGATCGTCCCATTGAGCGTATCACGCAGGAAGAGCCGCGCCCCAATGGGGAAGTCCGCCGTATCCCAAGTCAAGGTCACCGGATAATTCTGAGCCCCGCCGGCATCGAAGCGGCAGAGGAAGACCACCGTGGAATCCGAAAACACGTTGCGGATATCGCGCGAATCATACACCCCCACCAGGTCCCGAAGTCCGTAGGGTGCCGTTCCCGGAGGCACATTCGCCACTCCATCCAGGTACCAGCGTGCATAGAAGCTCCCCGGCGCCGGCGGTCCGTCGTAGATGGTCTCTCCAAAGAGGGTATCGATCCCATCGGTTGCGCGGATGCCCAACCCGAAGAGCAGTGTTGCCGAGTCCGGTGTCGCCGCAGAGTTGGTTACCGTTATCCGGATCCCCTTACCCAGCTGCGCAAGGTTGCGTGGGTCATTGTTCGGCTCCACCGGGTTGCGCACGTAGATGAAGGTCACGCGCAGCCGCACGGGCGAAACCGCAGCAGACAGGCTCGAGAACGTGATATACCCCACGTAAATCCCCGCAGCGTCCGTATTCTGCGGTAATTCGCTGGGATCGCACAGAATCCGGAAGTTCTGCGGCGGGAGCGCTGATAGGGCATTGTTGGTCACATCCACCGTCAACGGTGATTCGCCCAACGTGCGGTCAATGTAGGGGATAACCCCTCGACGGGTGATGAGCGGAATCGGATTCGGAGTCCCAAAGGTTTGGAACTTCAGCCAGCGGGCATTGGATTCCACCACAACGTCGGTCAAGCGCGTCCCAGCTTCCTCATTGGTCACCACAAGCTCACGCCGACCGTAGAACACTCCACGCAACTGCGAAGCGGAATCCAACACAATCGGCTCGATAACTTCCCACTCGTCCGCACTCACCTGCCGTACAACCGCGTCCACCCCCACACGTGGTTCAAATCCTATCTGGGGAATCGCAGTGATGTAGAGGTGGGCAACCCCCGGCATGCTCGTCCATTGATTTGCCGCAGGGAGGAGCCCCCGGTTATCCACGCCCCCCAACCCTTCGTAGGCAACATCCCCGAACGCACCACCAGAGCGGTAGGTCACGTAATCACGGTAGCGCTGCCCCGAAGGATTACCCGGAAAGGGCTCTGCAGGGAACTGCGCGAGATCGAGGTCGTTGTACTTGAGCGTATCGTTCGACAGGATGAGGAATCCTTGGCTCCCCTGACCCCCGGTAACGCGGAAACGCAAGTAGATGAGCGGGACAAACTGCCGTTGGTTACACTGCACCGTTGGGTTCCACGGATCCTGCCCGAAGGCAGGGCTCGGAGGCAGCGGCTTAGCGGAGCTTGCAACGATCCGCACGCGGCGTGGCTGCCCAACGGAGGGAACGCTCCCCAGATTGTGCCACCGCACCAGTGCCCCCAGCATCTCCGATGCAGTAATGCGAGTATCGTCGAAGCTGAATGCAAAGTCCTTCGCCAACACACTATCTCCGCGCGGACCCACCTTTTGCAGCCCGACAAACTCCAAGAGCTGCCCATCATACTTGAACTTGAAATCCAGGCTGTAGATCGGCCACACCTTCCCATAGACAGGGTGGTCTGCCGGCACCCAGCAGTTCCGGATATAGACAGGCACCAGCAGCTCCCGCCGCTGCCCTGATGCCGCCTCCGGCACAACGATGACACCCCCCAGGTAGATGTTCGGATCGTACCCTGGGTCGCTACCGGTCAAGCTCAGCACCGGCAGCTTGATGTCCATTGTCTGCGCAAAGACCGATTTCGATGCCCCAATGCTCAGCACAAGTCCAATTGCTACCATCCACTGTGTCAAGAACTTCCACCGTTGCATGAGCCTCTCCTCTCAAAGCATATTCGACTGACCTGACTACCGAACGAACAACGCACGGCGAGGGAGCGAACCCCCTGTTGGTTGCCACTGTAGGAAGTAAACTCCACGCGGCAGCTGGTCGAGCTGCTGCCGGAGCTCTGCCTTCGAGGAAGCGTACACCCAGCACCGTCCCAACACATCGTACACCCATGCCCGCTGCAGCTCCTCCTGCTCGAAAGATGGCAGGGTTACCGCCACCGGCTTCGGCAGGACCCGCAACTGCACTGTATCGCCGCTCCAGCGCGTGATGCACGCGCACGAGTCCACCGGCACCGTCACCACCGTCGCCTGGGCAATGACGGTGTCGCGCGGCTCTGGGAAGCGCACCCGGAGCCTCCATGTCCACGTTGCTTCCCCATGGGCTGTATCCAGACGCCAGAGGTAGCGCACTTCCGCACTGTCTGAAACGGTTCCCTCCAGCGTCCCGCCCACGAGTTCAGAGTGCTCTATTGTGCACCACGCGGGAATGCCTTGTATCACCGTTTGCACCCGCTGGAGCCGAACTGCCGCAGGCACCCTAACCGTTGCACGCAGGGGAAGCAGCGTATCCGGTGCCGTGAGTTCGTGTACACGATCCTGCAGCTCTGTTCGGAGCTCTCGCTCCGGATGTTGTGCAATAGCGGCGCGGACGTAGACTGGCATTGTATCTACACTCACCGCCTGCCGCCGCTCGAACTCCTCATTGAACTCCGCCCACAGGAGTTGGACCTCTGCCGTATCGGGGCATTCCGGACGGAATTCGCCCAGGAATGCCACGAGCGGCTTTTGCCCCCACACCGGTTGTGTGAGTGTGAAGGCGTATGCCCGCAGCTCTCCGTAGCGCGCCGAGAAATCTCGATTGGGCATCGCCTCCGAAAGGGTTCCTACCGTCAGCATCGTGTGGAAGAGCAGCTTCTGCGGATTGTACCGTATCGCCAGATTATATCCCAGCAGGCTGTCGCTGGCAGCAACGGCTCCAATATCCACCACCAGCACACATTCCCGTGGGGAGGCACACACGTTTACCTCCCCTGCAGGATACAGCCGAACCATTAGCGGCTGCTGGGCATATGCTACGACTGCAACCATCACAGAGAGCGCTCTCCACACCACTGTTGCCTACGGTAGCCGCACAAACGGTACCACAGACACTCCCGCGGGTCCCTCGATCCGATACGTGTACACGCCCGCCCCAAGCCGCTGTCCTGCAGCGTTGGTGCCATCCCAACGCACCTCATACACCCCAGGAGTGAGGTCGCCCTCCAGCAGGGTGCGCACACTGTTGCCCAACGCATCGCACAGGTTCACGGTGTAGCGCCCTGCCTGACGCACGGTAAAGCTCAGCACAGCCTCGCCCGCTGCCGGGTTGGGATAGACCTTGAGCTCGGGCGCAGGCTCGACAAGCCCCAGCGGGAGAGTATACTCTGGACGCTCTTGGTCATTGAACCGGATGTGGCGCAGTTGGAGTTGTGGTTCGCTCACCCGTACAACGGCGTATGCAATCGGTTCTCCGGCGTCCCACTTTCCAATTCCCGCCAGAGCGACTCGCCCATCGCTATATGCCACCTGGAACCCTTCCGTTGCCGGCTCTACTGCAAGCACCGTCCCATTGAATTCTGCTCGAACCCCAAGCGCTCCTTCCCACGCGCCATCGAGGAGCAGTGGCACGCGGTACACACCATCCCTCTCCCGCATCGGTGTGCCGGGGACCACTGTCGAAGCCATCCCAGCTCCGGCTGCGCCGCGTCCATACGGCGGCAGCACCGTCAGGTCCAGCAACCACGGCAGGTAGGGCACCCGCGCAGCCATGTACAGCATGATGATGGCGGCATCGTACTCCGTGGCTTCGAAGAAGAGCACGGGATCTCCACCAACAAAGGGCAACGAGTTATCGCTGGGCAGATCCTGCCAGTAGTAGAGCGAACGGGTCGGAATAGCACGGCGGTACATTGGCGTATCGGCGGTGTTGTTGTAGTTACGGGTCGAATAGTAGTAGCGCCCATTGTGATTGACATCGCCGTGATACGCCTGCCGCCCTTTGAGGCTATCCAAGCGCTGGTTTGTGGCAACGGAGCGCAGAATCAACATTACATCGTTGACCGTGACGAAGCGGTCCTGCCCCAGCCCCGAGTGCTTTCCAACCTGGGAGAAGTCCACATCTCCATCGCCCCAGCCCTCCAGGAACAAGCGCGGGATTGCATTGAAGCGAATCACCGTGTCGCTCCCTCCAGAGGGCTGCCATGTCGTGCTCAACTGCGTTGAGGTGCGTGCTTGCACGACGTCGCCGGTGAAGACCAATCCGTTGAGGTAGTCTCCGAACCCGCCCTTGATGCCGATTGCCGCCCCGTCAACCTTGACGGATCCCCCTGCGCCTGTCAGCCCGTATGCGAACTCCACATCGCCTTGGAAATTGCCCGGGCGTGCCGATTCGTATATCCACAACTGGAAGCTGGCAACGCTGGTGGTGATTGTCTTGTCATTGATGTTGAGGTTCTTCCACTCCACCACGAATGCGCGGTTCGGCGCTGCCCCCACAACCTTGTAGGAGATTTGGGAGGGCGTATAGCCCGCTCCGATGTCGTCTGCCGTGCGGTAGTAATGGTCACCCCAAAACGGTGCCAGCACGTTGAAGGGTTCAGTGTTGGCAAACAGACGTGTGGGAATATCACTCCCTGTCAGCGGAGGATTTTCTGCTGGACGCAGCAGCAGCACAAACCCGTTGACATTGATAGCAATGCGGCTATACCGAAAGCCCTGAAACTCGAACAGGAAGGGAAGCAGCGTTACGTAATAGCCATTGTCACGGTCGGTGGTATTCGTTGCAGGATCCACAAAATCATTCGCGTCAATTACCGTCGCACCCGACAGCGGCGTATAGGGCTTGTTCCCCACCTTTACCGCCGGCTGGAACTCCGCATACACCTGCGCTTGCAGCGTTGTATACCCCACAAGCCCCAGCCCGAAAGCAACCATCACACTCAGGAGCATCCGCACGCGCATGAGTCTCCTCACTGCAGTTAGAACCACATGTTCTTCGGCTCAATGACCGTGGGGCGCATCCCGACAAGGGGATGCGCCCCAGACGGATGTGTTTACCGCACAATGACCATTGGACGGACTACCGTTTGACCCTCAACGAGCAGGCGGTAGTAGTACACTCCGCTCGGCAGCCGATCGCCCTGCTGAGTCGTTCCATCCCACACCACGGTGTGCTCACCGGCGGGATAGACTCCTTCAGCCAGGGTCGCTACTCGATTGCCCAGCGCATCGTAGACCTCCAAGCGCAGGGCGGTTGGCTCTGCCACCCGGAAGCGGATGGAGGTACTCCCTTCGAAGGGATTCGGCGTATTGCCCAGCAGCTGGACACCTCGGACGCCAGCAATTGGCCGCTCAGAGACATCGCTCGTGAAGTCGTACACGATGATGAAGTTCGTGATGGCGTCGCTGTAGATGACCAGTGTCAGCGAATCGCCATTCCGCTCCAGCGCCACCGCCGGCGTAGAGGTGCCTTGTCCGGTCCGCATGTTGTAGCTGAAGATGTTGCCGTTCGAAGCAGCGTCTCGAATGTACCAGGTCGAGCCTGCAGGATTACGTTGGGCATCATCGCGGTCCGGCACATCGAGCGCATACCAGGTGATTCGGACCGGATAGGCTTCCGACGCATTGCCCGTTACGCTCCCTGCTTGGAAGCGCCCCTTGTAGACTGCCAGCCCAGGAACTCCCGGTACCGCACGCGGGAAGATGTTGCGCACCGTACCGTTAGTAGCAGCAATGGTCCATCGAGCATCGAAGACATCGTTCGGCGGGATTGGCGGCAGCTCATACTCGCAGTAGTTGGAATCCAGTTTCCCGACTCCACCACGGTTGGGATCGTCACCCGTTGTTGCTGCCGACGCAGTCCCCCACTCCAGAATCTGGAAGGCACCGAAGCGGTTCGCAATCCGCATCGGCACGATAAAGTCCGTCGGCTCAGAGACGTTGAGCTTGTAGACCACCTCGTGGGAAGCGCCCTGCCGATCGGTCACACGCACGCGGACCGTGATCTTGCCATCCGGTCCCGGCGTTGCATTGAGTGCCGTAGTCGAGATGATCACGCGTACTGTATCGCTGGACTGCGGACCGTTGATGACGGCGGGGCTCACCGTAAAGCCTGCCGGCTCGATAACCTCCACCGAGAGCTGCTCCAGCGCTTCCGGCGGAGACTGCCGCAGCAGGTCGCGATCAATGACGGCAAGCGTATCCACGTACGGCTTGCCCAACTCCACGCACCGCACCGCTGGCAACTGCGACAGCCGCGGCGGATGGTTGACCGCACGCACCTGTAGGTCAAGCACCTTCACGTGCGTCAGCCCGTACTCATCGGTGACCAGCACGGTGACCTTCTCCTGGCGTGGAGCATCGTAGACTCCAGGCGTGCCGTAGAGCCGCCCGTTGACCGGATCGATCTGCAACCACCGCGGAGTGGTCTTCTTGTCGCGCAGATCCCACGCTCCTGCCTCAGGGAAGCATGGATCGCGTGGAACGAAGTCGCGCGGATCGTCCGGATAGATGAGCTCAAAGCGATGGCTCTGCCCAAAGTTCGGGTCGTAGACCACGATGCGGCGAGAGGAATCCAGGAGCGTCGGGTTATAGTCCTGGTCCTCGATTGCATCCGGCAAGGCGTCGGTTACAATCACCGGTGCAACGTTGACCAAGACTCGGCGCGTGAGGTAGTTGACCCCACCGTGTCCATCGTTGACCACGATGGAGACAAGCGTGTCGGTGTTGAGCGCTCCATGGTGCTGCGACACCGGACGCAGCAACGCATACGCCGTTGCCGAGTCGATGCGGATGTTGATCTGCCCGTACAGACTCAAATCGATGCCGAAGGGATCGGGCTGTCCGCTATTGAGGTAGCGCCGCAGGTACTGATTTGCCATCCACACCGGGCGCACCTCAGAGACGGGCTCCACCACCGTATCCGGCGGTACATCGCGCAGGTTGATGGAGGCAAAGCCGTAGGTTGTACGCCCGTAGCGGAAGTCCCATCCACGAGCGCCAGCGTCGGCATCTTCGAGCTCATCATCGGTGTTGATGTCTACCTTGAAGCGCAAGCTATCGGTGAGGTTGGCAATCCAGAGCCCGTCTCGCTCGCACGCCACATCGAAGCCCGTAAACTGCGGCGTGCTGTCGATGACGAAGATCCGGAACTGGTACGTAATTGTCGTTGCCGCCTCGTTATCCAGTCCGACGGTATCCTGCTGCAGGAACCGGGCATTGTTCCCATCGTAGGCTTGCGCGTTGAAGTAGGGCGGATAGAGGTAGATGTACTTGGCGATGACGTCGTCGGACAGACCCGCAGCTTTGAGTGAATCCACTGTCCGCGCTCCTGGCGGGTAGTTCCGCACCGCAACGGTGACCACCTCCCCACCCGGTACAACGAAGGGATTGGTCGGACGCCCCTTGAAGCGGATGTACCCGCGGGCACCGTAGTATGGCGGCGCACTTGCCGGGATAGTATCTGCCTGCAGCCAGTACGACAGCCCCGAACCCGGTGGCACGCTCCAGAAGTATGCCAACTGCGGATACTGGTCGGGGAAGAGCACCGAGCGCGGATCGTAAAAGAGGTTGCTATCGATTGCCGTAATCGTGAAGATGGAGTCACGCCCAGGTCCCGAACCCGGTTGCCGCGGGTAGGTCACATCCTCCGTCAGGAAGATCATGTTGCGCAGTTCGGGCGGAGTAATGTTCTCCAGCTCCACCTTATTGCCCGTGAACACTGGCGGGTCCACCGTCGCTCCGATCTCGAAGGTCAGGGCACCGTTGATCGCCGTAGCAACATCGGTCTGCCACAGCACCGTCCGCGACACCACGGCGATGACATCGCCCACCCGCACCGGCAGCGCCGAATACCGCTCTCCGGCGTAGACCGTCACCTTCTGCGGGTTGATGGCGCCATCGGCGGGATACACGCGGTTCATGTATCCAAACCCAGGACCTCCGAGCTCTGCCACGTTCGCCTCGTACTTGCGCCCTTGCAGCGCTGCCAGGTCCTCAGTAGCAGGATCGCGCCGCAACGCAGCCAGAATCGCCCCCAGGTTCGTTCCAATGTTTGCCAAGCCCTCAATCGTGCGCCGGTCTGCCGGTTGCCGATTCACCGAATCCGGTACGAAGTCTACCCGTGCACGGAAGATCTCGCTTGTCGGGTTCACCTGCTTGAGGTTGACCCGAATATAGTCGCCCGTACTTGTGTTGATGACAAAGAAGACCGTCTCGTTGATAGCGCGCGGGTCGTTGTTGTTCAGATCCGCCGTTCCCGTGTAGTCGGCACGGGCTTCCAGGAAGAGCGGATATCCAATCCAGTGCTTGTCGCTGCGAATCTCGGTCTGCAGCGCCGCAATCGCGGGATCGGACTCCGCATCGAAGGGGTTGCGCGCCCACCGCCGCACGTACTTTCCGTAGGAGGGCTGGTTGGGATCGTTGTACGTCCGCAGCGTCTTTGGAATCCCTACGGCAAAGTCCTCAATCGGGGACATGCGGCGCTCGGAGTAGTCGGCGGTCTTGATATCCGTCCCCTTGTCGAAGATGTCGTAGATGAGCCCCTGCATCAGGAGGCGCTCGGGAATACTGGTGGGATCGGGTGTGTTCTCGTCTGCCCCATTGAGCACCGGGATAGGCACGTACGTGAAGAGATGGCGCGACTCAAAGGGTCCTTGATTCTTCCCCGTCCCACCGCGGACAAAGCCGAGCTGCCGCGTTCCATCACCGGCAATGAAGAAGGTCTCCTGCACACGACCGCTCGGCAAGATGGTGACAACGTTGGCTTCCGTGCGTCCCCAGTAGTTCCCACGTAGCGTATCCACACCGCCCATACCGACGCCCGTTCCCGCCAGAGCCCCCTTTGTGTCGGGATAATCCGGCAAGCGGATGAGGAAACGGGCATTGTTGTCGTAGATCGAGTTTGCTGCCCCGTGGTAGCTCTCATACGGCAGCGGACCCACCACGTCCCCGTAGAGGACTGCCCCCGCCAGGTCGCTGGACGCCAGGTTGGTGCCCGACACCAGCGGTCCTGTAATGGCATTCTGCTGTGCACCGATGTCGGAGGTGGCGGTGTTGTTGGTAATCAGACTGCGCGTGAAGACCAGCTGCAGGTTGTAGTTGTCCGAATACACCGCCGCCCCAGTGTACGCGGTGTTGCCTTGGATACGGACCCGGTTGAAGAACACCGAATCGGTCCGCCCAGCTCGGCTGATACTTACTTCGTCGAGCACGTAGAGGGCACCGCCGAGTCCGGTTCCATTCTCCCGCAGGCTGGTCCCTGGATGGACCCGCCGAATGTCTCCAATCTGGGTTGTGCCGGAGCCCATCTGGGACATATTCGGCGTGGCTTCGTTATCGAAGAAGCGTGTCAGCATTCGCGCGTCTGCCGTCGGCGCGCCCGGTGCCCATGTGAAGATGTCATCCCGGGAAGTAAAGCCCGTGGCGACCCCCGAAGGCAGCACCACCTCCTGGTCCACGTCGGTCAGGAAGAAGCGGTGCGAGGAAGTTTGCGGATGCACCATACATATCGCTCCACCGTTGCCGTTGAAGGCACGATTACGGCGGAACTCCACGCCTTTAACCACGTTGAGATCGGCATGCAGCGTGTACACCGCTCCACCACCCCGCACCTGGGCTTGCACATCTTGGCTCACCGCTCCAACGGTGTTATTCGTGAACACCGCACGGACAATCCGTACATAGCGCTGGTCAATCGGCAGCGCTCCTGAGGGGAGATGGATGGCGACTGCACCACCTGAGAACCCAGCACTGTTATTGTCGAACTCCACCGGATAATTTCCGCCGTAGAGCACCAGCGGTCCCACGGTTCCGCCCGCTCCGTAGATGGTCATATTGCGCGCGGTGAAGATGGCTCCGCCGTGGTCAATCGCTGTATTGGTGCGGAACTTGATGTTGTAGCCGTACTCACGCGTTGCCACCAAAGCATCGGAACCGCCAATAACCGGCGAAGGGCGTGGGTCAGCCGAATTCGCTGCTACGTAGATTGCCCCACCCCGTCCCGCACTGTTGCTGACGAAGTAGGTCTCCTGCCGGGCTTCCCCTCCTGGACGCCCACGCACCTGCAGCCGCAGCGCAGTTGGAGCGGTGTAGATTGCCCCACCCTGTGCCAGCGCCCCAACCTGATTGGGGTCTGCAAAGAAGGGTACCTCTACTCGATTCGACAGGAAGCGCCCGCGCACGGTTACCGCCGTCGCCCCACCAACATAGAGCGCACCACCGCGCGCTCCTCCGGTGTTGGGGTTGTTCTGCAGGTTCGTCGCGCTGTTGCCTTCAAAGAAGACATAGTCGTACACATTCGGCGCCTGATAGTCATTGATTCCCAACCCAATCTCCAATCGGTCGCGCCCGGCGATATAGAGGGCACCTCCGTAGGCTTGATTCTTCCACGCCTGCGTTGGATTGTAGTCGGCGGGATTGTCCATATCATCCATAAGCATCCATACGCCGCCGACATTCCGGAGCACCACATTTGCCAGCAGAACGCGGTTATTCGAGAACGTCAAATAGCGCACCCGACCCAGCAGCACCGCCAGCCGTGCATCATCGTACGCCTGGCGGCCCGCATTGCTCAGCGGCTCAGGATTGCTGCTGTAGATTTGGTCGATCGCTTTGACCGCCTGCGAAATCGGCGCTGCGGTCGTGTTCTCCGTCAAATGCGGATTGATTGCTCCGTAGTCGGGGAGGGCGGAGATATCCGGTGTTGGATATACACCTGTTCCCACCGGCGCCTGCAGCAACTGTAGGGCTCCACCGCGGTAGCGTGCCATGTTGTTGCGGAACTCGCACAGCAGCAACCACGTGCGCGAGCTGAAGCTCGTAATTGCCCCTCCGCTTCCGTTGGTCTGCTGGAGTAAGTTGGCATTCAGCGTCGCGGCAGCCCCTGTGTTGGGCAGATAAATTGGGAAGCGGTCAACTGTGGTATCCTTGCGGAAGTTCTCAAAGACCACGTTACGGAAGAACGCCGCCCGCGCTCCTGGTAGGATGATGATGTGCCCCCATTCACGCGAGAAGTTGTTGACCGGACGCCCGCGGAAGATAATTTGCCCTTGCGTCACATTAACACTGCCTCCGCCTGCCCGACGCCAGGCTGTCTGGTTGATGTTCGGATCGTATGCAGCGAACTCCAACCGTGCTGCCTTGTACATGATTGCCTTGCCGGGAGGCAGATTCTGCAGCCGCGAATCTGCCCCCAGGTCTACCAGGAAGATCTCGCCGTACTTGGCAGGATCAATGGTCGGATCTCCTACGATGCTGCTCTGCGCGGCAGCCTGGAAGTAGTTGAGGTCCGCATACCCAGTGTACCCGCACGGGTTAGACGGGTCAGTCGGGTTGCACCCGCTGGGGAACTGCACATAGTTCGCGGAGACGTATCCATCGGCGATGATGCGTCCCCCAACGGAGTCGATGATACGCCCGTTGGGCAGGAACTCCACGATCGTTCCCGGCTCGATGATGAGGGTCCCTGCGATCATGTAGGTACCGCTGATGCGGTACAGCGTGTCTTTGAGGAAGATTCGCACCTCGTCTGGGGCAACCCGCCCACTGATCTCCTTGACCGGCAGTTGCGCCCACACCGCCGTGCTGCCAAACACGATTGCGGCAAGCAGCTTGAGCGTACGAGTCCACCGCTGCATGGTTCCTCCATCCACAAGATACCACTTATTCGTTGCCATCATGAGCCCCTTGTGCAAGGGTCCGACTACCCATCTACTCAACATCCATGCCAAGCCGGGCAAGCCCAGCCTTGGCTTCGTTAGCAAAGTCCGAGAACTCATTCTCCAGCAGGATCTGCCGGTACAGCTGTGCCGCCTTCTGGGCTGCTCCCGCCTTCTCATAGCAGAGCGCTGCAAAGAAGCGGTAGCGCTCAGCCAAGCCCAGGGGCTGTCCAATCGTTGCTGCTCGTTCGTAGAGGCTGGCTGCCTGCTGCAGCTTCCCCTCCTCCTCTCGGCACGCCGCCAGTCCGGCGTAAGCACCTACAAGCACCAGCGGCGCTTCTGCCTCGGTTGCGCGCTCAAAGTGGGTTCGAGCTTGTGCAAAGTCCCCCTGCATCAAGAAGACGCTTCCTGCGTAAAGTGCGGCAATTTTGCCTGCCGGTGTATTCCCGTATCGGCGCACAATTTCGAGCAATCCAATGACAGGCTTCCCACGAATCGTTCGCGCAGTGTCGCCGTAGAGCGCACGCTCGTAATCTCCCTTGTCGTAGTACGCAATGATGTGCGCCAGTGCCGTTGCGGCTTCCTCTTGGCGCTCGGACCGCTGCTGCAACCAGTAAATCCCCACGCCAACTCCGAGCACGAGCGCAACAAGTCCTGCAATAACCCATTGGCGATGCGCCTGCACCCACTGGCGCAGTTGCCCGCTTAAGGATTGCTCCCCAGGGCTAACAGGCTCGTGTTGCAACTCGACGTGCTCTTCCCTCTCCATCGCATACGCCCTCATCTTGTGCGCCCGGAGGGGCTCGAACCCCCAACCTTTGGAACCGGAATCCAACGCTCTATCCAGTTGAGCTACGGGCGCAGCTTTGCTGCCCTCAGGAGTGCAAAATTAGGGATTCCTGCCAGACCGGTGCTAATCAACTGTGACGAGATTCGGTCACGGTGTGACCGAAGCGTCACACTTCAGTAGCGCACAAGGCGGCGGATAGCTTCGGCGATCTCGCCAGGCTGCAGCATGATCGCCTGCTCCAGCGGCTTTGCAAAACCAATGGGGCAGTCTCTGGAGCCCAAGCGCACCACCGGAGCATCCAAGTACTGGAAGCCCTCTTCGGCGATCACCGCGGCGACCTCCCCTCCGAAGCCGCCGGTGCGCTTGTCCTCATGAGCAACAATGACCCGATTGGTCTTGCGCACCGACTCCAGCACCGTTTTCTTATCCCACGGTGCCAGGGAGCGCAGGTCTATCACCTCGACCGAGATACCTTCGCGCGCAACCTCCTCGGCTGCCTGCAATGCCCAATGCACCGCCGTTCCGTAGGCGACCACGGTCACATCTGTCCCCTGCCGCCGCACCTTTGCCTTCCCAAAGGGGATGATGAAGTCATCAGGTGGTTTCGAGGCTGCTGCCGGGCGGTAGTTGTAGAGGAACTTCGGCTCCAGGAACACCGTCACCCCGCGCGAGCGCATTGCGTTGCGCAGCAGCCCGACCGCATCGTCGGCAAACGCCGGATAGACAATGCGGATGCCCGGAAGCGTGACCAGCGCTCCTTCGATGCTCTGCGAATGGTACAGCCCCCCTTGGATGTAGTCCCCGCTGGCAAGGCGGATGACGATGTTGGGCACAAACTGCCCTTTGGTCCGCCAGTATTCGTGCGAGCACTCCACCAGCTGGTCCATCGCCGGCCAGAAGTAGTCAGCAAATTCGGCACCCTCGATAACAACCCAGATATCCTCCCGATAGCGGCAGAAGCCGTTGGCAGTCCCCACGATGAAGTTCTCTGCTATCGGGGCGTTGAACACGCGCTCGTTGCCGAACTCCTGTAGCATGCCCTTGGTTACGTTGAACACGCCGCCCTTGTCCTTGGATGCCACATCCTGTCCCCAGAGGAAGGTATTGGGGTTGCGGCGGAACTCTTCCTTGAGCGTGATGTTGATGGCTTCCCGCAGGGTCAACTGCGGCTGCGTGGGGTCGTTCCGATAGCCCTCCTCGGAGCGATCGTCGTACCCCACATAGGGTTCGGGCAGGATGTAGAGCGACCAGGAGCTGGGGTCGGGTTCCGGTGCGGCTTCGGCGCGTGCAGCAGCCTCGCGCAGAATGCGCTCGTTGTCCTCTTCGAGCGCTCGGACCTCCTCCTCGGTTGCCAATCCGTATTCCAGAAGTGTTCGCCGAAATCTGGGCAGCGGATCACGCCGCTTGACCTCCTCGAGCTCCTCCGGGGAGCGGTAGAGGCGATGGTCGTCGGAGTTGGAGTGGGAGCCGATTCGGTCGCAATCGGCATGCACCATTGCCGGACCGGCACCAGAGAGCACGTACTGGCGTGCCTCCTGCATTGCCCGGTAGGAATCGAAGGGGTTGCGCCCGTCGCACTTGATAATCTTCAGATGGCGGAACCCTACGAAGTTGTCCGATACATCCGGATTCGCCGTCTGCTCAGTCACGGGCACTGAGATGCCGTAGCGGTTGTTCTGGATGACGAAGATCACGGGCAACCGCTCGCGCGAAGCTCCATTGACTGCCTCGTAGAAGAAGCCCTCCGAGCATGCGGAATCTCCGCCGGAGTAGATAGCGATCTCATCGCCGCCGTACTTCTTGATTGCGCGGGCAACGCCGACAGCATGCTGTGCATGGTTGCCCGTGGTGGAGGACACGTTCTGAATCCGGATCGAAGGCTTGGCAAAGTGGTTGCTCATGTGGCGCCCTCCACCGGCGACGTCGGTGTCCTTGCTCAGTCCGTTGAGGATGATCTCCTCCGGCGTGATGCCCGCTGCCAAGCAGGTCAGCAGGTCGCGGTAGTAGGGGAAGAGGAAGTCCTTGCCCGGACGGAACGTCACCCCGATGGCAAGCTGGATGCCATCGTGCCCCGCAAAGGGCGCATGATAAGACCATCCCTTGCCGATACGCAAATAGTACTGCGCTCGCTCATCCAGGCGGCGCCCTAAGTGCATGAGCTTGTACCAGTGCAGCACCGTCTCGCGCTCAAACCCTGTTGGGTCGAACGGTCCATACGGATCGGCTGCAACCGCTACGGCTGCTTGCCGATTTGACGCCTTTTGTGTTTTGGTCCTCCGTTCCCGTGCCATGAGTCCGTGTCCCCTGCTTGCCAAATGGACTTATCCGATAGAAACAGCTCCTGCATCGGGCATTCACCGCCGACGCAGATTCGTTGCTTCCGGAGCCACCCGAGCCGCACGCGTGCGCCGAGGTGCGGGTGGGACGAAGGTCAGCCACCCGTATGGGTCCTCCCCATCGCGCACGACTTGATAGAAGCGCTCTTGCAAGCGCCGGGTGATGGGACCGACACCCCCGTTGCCCACGACCACGCCGTCAACTGAGCGGATCGGAGTAATCTCGGCTGCCGTCCCTGTGAAGAAGAGCTCATCGGCAGCGTAGAGCATCCCGCGCGGAATGCTGCTCTCCACCACTGGGATGCCCTCCTCTCGGGCAAAGGTGATGACGGTGTGGCGCGTTACCCCTGGCAGAATTGACGCCGACAGCGGCGGCGTATAGAGCACTCCATCCATGACCACGAAGACGTTCTCCCCGCTGCCCTCGCTGACCATGCCGAAGATATCCAAGCTGATGCCCTCATCGTACCCATGGCGCACGCTCTCGATGCGCACCAACTGGGAGTTGAGGTAGTTCCCGCCCGCCTTTGCCATCGCCGGCATCGTGTTGCTGGCAATGCGCTGCCAAGAGGATACGCACACATCCACGCCGCGGGTGGCAGCTTCCGAGCCCAGGTACGCACCCCATTCCCACGCCGCTACGGCAACCTCCACAGGGCAATCCATCGGATTGACCCCCAGGTCGCCATATCCCCGGTACACTATCGGGCGGATGTAACACTGCTCCAGCCTATTGCGGCGGACAACTTCGACGCACACCCGTTCCAACTCCTCCACCGTATACGGCATCTCCGTATAATACATGCGCAGGGAGCGCTCCAGACGGCGTAGGTGGTCGTGCAGGCGGAAGATCGCTGTCCCTCGGCGCGTCTTGTATGCACGAATTCCCTCAAACCAGCTGGAGCCGTAGTGCACCACGTGCGAGAGGACGTGGATCTTCGCCTGATGCCATCGCACAAAACGCCCGTTCATCCAGATGTAGGGGACCGGCTTGAGCGGCATGACCGATTACCGAACTGTCGGACCTTCCTGTGGTTGGAGCTGCTGCTGCAAGAGTTGGGTCACAAGCTTGGGATTTGCCTTCCCCTGGGAGCGCTGCAGCACTTGCCCAACGAGAAATCCCAGTACGTTGGTACGCCCACTGCGGTACTTCTGGACGGCTTCGGGATTGTCCCGCAGCACCTGCGCTACCAGCTCCCGCAGCCATACCTCGTCGGAGACCTGCTGCAATCCGCGTTTGGAGACAATCTCCGCCGGAGAGCAACCGCTGCGGAGAACTTCGGCAAAGACCTCCTTTGCAACACGGCTGCTGATGACCTCGTCGGCGTAGAGCTCCACCAATTCCGCCAGATGCGCCGGTGCTATCGGCAGCGCCTCCGGTGAAGCCACTCCCTCGGCGATGAGGCGCAGGATCTCGGTCATCACCCAGTTGCTCACGAGCTTGTAGCGCTCCGGCGAGGGCTTGCGGAGAGCTGCACAGCAGGCTTCGAAGAAGTCCGCTACCTCGCGCTCCTCGGCGATGACCCCAGCGTCGTACGCAGGCAACCCGTATTGGCGCATGAGGCGATCCTTACGCTCCAGCGGCAGCTCCGGCAGCTCTGCCCGCACGCGCTCGAGCCACTCCGAGCTCACCACCACAGGCACCAGGTCTGGCTCGGGGAAGTAGCGGTAGTCGTGCGCATGCTCCTTGGTGCGCATCGGTCGGGTCTCCTGGCGCACGGCATCCCACAGCAGAGTCTCATGTTGGACAACGCCACCGGCTTCCACAATGGCAATCTGGCGTTGGATTTCGTACTCGAGCGCACGCTCCAGATTGCGGAAGCTATTGAGGTTCTTAATCTCGGTGCGCGTGCCCAGCTGCTGCGCCCCACGCCGCCGGATCGAGACATTTGCATCGCAGCGCAGCGAACCCTCCTCCATGTTGCCGTCGCAGATGCCCAGGTAGCGCACCAGTTGTCGAATCTGGCGCAAGTACAAATATGCCTCACGTGGAGTTGACAACTCCGGCTTGCTGACGATCTCCACCAGCGGCACGCCACAGCGGTTGAGGTCTACCAAGGTTTCTACCTCCACATCGTGGATGGATTTACCCGCATCCTCCTCCATCTGAATCCGGGCAATACCAATCCGCTTTCGGCGCCCATCGTCGAGCTCGATTTCAATCCAGCCATCTGTGCAGATCGGCTCCTCGTATTGCGTAATCTGGTAGCCTTTGGGCAGGTCGGGGTAGAAGTAGTTCTTCCGCGCAAAGAGCGAACGAGAGCGGATATGACAATGCGTTGCCATGCCCAACCGAAGGGTAAACTCCACGACCTGCCGATTGAGAACGGGCAATGCCCCGGGATGCCCCAGACACACTGGGCAGGTCTGCGTATTCGGCGGTGCGCCAAACTCTGCCGAACAACTGCAAAACGCCTTCGTACGCGTTTTCAGCTGCGCATGGACCTCCAACCCGATAACCGCTTCGTACTCTGGATGCATCCTCTGCTCCCCGCACCAGTCCGAACAAACTTACGAAAAAGCCCCTGCAGCAATAGCGGTGCTGCGCGCACCCTTCTATGGTCCATCGCACAGAATGCGTCTTTTTCCCTGCGGATACCGAACACGGCTCCCGATGCGACGCTTCGTCATCGGCGACATCCACGGCTGCATTGCCACCCTGGAAGCGCTGCTGTGGCAGCAGCTCTGCATCCGACCGGAGGATGAGCTCTACTTCTTGGGCGACTACATTGACCGCGGTCCCGAGAGCAAAGCCGTCGTGGACCTCCTGCTCACCTTACAGCAGCAAGGCTACCGCGTCACCTGCCTCCGAGGAAACCACGAGCAGCTCTTCCTGGATGCCTACGCATCCGAAGACGCCTTCCCACTCTGGCTGCTCAACGGTGCAGCGACCACGCTCCGAAGCTTCCGCATCCGCCATCCCAGGGAGCTACCGGAGCACTACTGCGCTTTCTTTGCTGCTCTTCCCTACTTTGTGGTGCTGGAGGAGTTCGTCCTGGTGCATGCAGGGCTGAACTTTCGCCTGCCCGATCCCTTTGCCGATCGCCATGCTATGCTCTGGGATCGCAGCGAGGATGCCGATCCCGCGCGGCTGGGTGGGCGTCGCCTCATCGTCGGGCATACTCCGCTGCCGTTGCCCGCACTCCGGCGCACTCTGACGCGGAACAAAATCTTCCTCGATGGTGGCTGCGTCTACGGACGTGCCAGCGGATTGGGCTACCTGTGCGCTCTGGAGCTGAAGAGCTTCGAGCTCTTTGTCCAACCAAACGTGGAACGGGAACATCTCCCATGGCACAGCTTCGGCTCTTCGTAGGCTACTTCCTGCACAGTGCTGAGCTCACGGTAAGCTACCACCGCCTCTACGCCGAAGGGGCACCGCTCTGCTCGGCAAAATGGGTGGCGCCCGAACAGCTCCACTGCACGCTCAAGTTTCTCGGCGAGGTCCATGCCGAGCTCCTCCCTCCACTGACTGAGGCATTGGCACCATGGTTGGGCGATGTCGCTTGCCCGATCCGGCTCACCGGACTCGGCACATTTCCTTCGCCCCAAGCTCCTCGGGTGCTCTACATCGGGGTGGAAGACCCTACCGAAGGTCTTCGCGCGCTTCACCAACGGATTCAGGAGCGCCTTCAGCTCTTGGGATTTCCGCCCGAGGAGCGCCCGTTCACGCCCCATGTGACCCTTGCCCGCATCCGCTTCGTGCGCCATCCGGCTTCCTTCCGGCACTACCTTCGGACGCACCGCGGAGAGCTCTTCGCTGAATTCAAGGGATTTCGCCTGGTGCTGGTGCACAGCCAGTTGAGCCCACAGGGACCGCTCTACTCGGTCCTGGCACCGGAAGAAGAGTAGCCGCGCCGTTGCAAGGACTCCAGTGCCTCCGCCAAGGAATGCGGCACAATTCCCCACCGCTGTGCGAAGCGCTCCCACTTGAGACCGGCACGCAGCGGGCGCTGGGCACGCCCCGCGTAGAGCTGCTGCGCCGGAACCGGTTGCAGTCGCTCCTGTGGATAGCCAAAGGTCTCAAAGACGGCGCGGGTGAATTCGTAGCGGCTCACCCAGCTCCTCCCCCCGATGTGGAACACCCCCGTTGGACGCTCCTGCAGAAGGCACACAATCGCCTGCGCAAGGTCCTCTACCAAGATTGGATTGGTGTACAGGTCTGCAGCGACCAGGATAGGACCCTCCTCTTCCAAGCGCTGGCGTAGCCAGCCGAGGATGTCGGAGCACCAGGGCGCCGGGGTGCCGAAGATGAGGGTCGTCCGCAGGATGGCAACAGAGATTCCGCTGCTTTGGCAAACGTTCTCGGCTGCCAGCTTGGTCTTGCCGTAGTAGTTGATCGGGCACGGGCGCGCGTGCTCCTCGTACGGACCGTTTGCACCATCGAAGATGTAGTCGGTGGAGAGCTGCACTAAGTACGACCCCAGCACACGGCAGACCCCGACCAGCACCTCCACCAGAGCGACATTGACCCACCAGGCATGCTGGCGTTCCCGCTCGCAGCGGTCTACGTCCGTTACCGCTGCGGTATTGAGGATGAGCTCGGGCTCCCACCACAGGCAGATATTGCGCAGGTGGCGGCGATGGTATCCCGGGACGACCTGTACCGGGTAGCCATAGATCTCGCGCGGCTCCCCCGGGCGGTGCGATATCCCGAGCACCTCCCAGTCCCCATGCGAATGCGCCCGCAGGGCTCGCAGCACCGCCTCAGCGGTCTTGCTCTTGGCGCCCACCACTAAGAGGCGCGGCATCCTGCTCTGCCACGGAACACAAGACTTCCCCTCTGCAGCCGCTGACACTGTGACAGACCTTGGGCAAACCCCTTCGGTCTGACAAAACGGCAGTCAACTATCTGCCTGCTTTTGCGCATCTACGCTTGTTCCACGTGGAACACTGCCATCTATCGCAGATACAGCAGGAGCATCGCCAGGTCCGCCGGGGAGACTCCCGCAATCCGCGCCGCTTGTCCTAAGGAGCGGGGGCGAATGCGCTCGAGCTTCTCCAGCGCCTCTGCCGAGAGTCCTCGGACCCGGCGATAGTCGAAGTCCTCGGGGATCTCCAGTGCCTCGCTCTGCCGCAACCGCTCGACCTCCTGAAGTTGCCGCTGCAGATAGCCCTCGTAGCGCAGCTCGATTTCGGCCCGCTCCACAAGGGCATCCCCTTCTCGCAGTGCCCACCGGTAGCGTCCATTTTGCGCCTCCAACAGGCGAAGTAGGCTCACCCCTGGACGGCGCACCAGTTGCACCAGCGGCACGGAGTGCTCAAGAGGCGGCTCGCCCAGCGCCTCGAGCACAGGGTTCACTTCCTCTGGTACCGCCCAATCGCTCCGCAGCTCCGCAATAAGGCGCTGGAGCTTCTCCTCTCGTGCCAGCATCCGCTCATACGCCCAGGGCTCCACCAGCCCCAGTTCGTATCCGTAGCGCATGAGCCGCCGCTCCGCCGTATCCTGCCGGAGCAGCAGCCGGTACTCTGCCAACGCCGTGAACATCCGGTAGGGCTCATCCCCCATCTTCGTGATGAGGTCGTCAATGAGCACCCCGATGTAGCCTTCCCACCGCTGCAGCACCAGGGGCTCTCGTCCGCGAACCTGTAGGGCAGCGTTGATGCCGGCAATGAGCCCCTGCGCTGCAGCCTCCTCGTAGCCGGAGGTGCCGTTGATTTGCCCAGCGAAGAACAATCCCCGAATCGCCTTCGTCTCCAGCGTATGCCGGAGCTGCCACGGGAAGAAGTAGTCGTACTCAACGGCGTAGCCAGGACGCAGCATCACCGCGCGCTCCAGCCCGGGGATCGTCCGGAGTCCACGGAGCTGAATCTCCTCGGGCAAGCTTGTGGAGAAGCCGTTGACGTAGACGGAGTCCCCGAAGAGGCTCTCCGGCTCCAGCACAATCCGATGCGAAGGCTTGTCTGCAAAGCGCACGATCTTGTCCTCGATGGAGGGGCAATAGCGCGGACCACGCCCCTTGATGAGTCCGGTAAAGAGGGGCGAGCGGTCGAACCCCTCCCGCAGAATCTCGTGCGTGTGCTCTGTGGTGTGCGTGACGTAGCAGACGATCCGGTTGCGCACCCGCGCCGTCCGATGAGAGAAAGGCTGTGGAGGCTCGTCCCCGTAGCTGGGCTCGGTCTTGGTGTAGTCAATGCTGCCAGCGGCAATCCTGGGCGGTGTACCGGTCTTGAGGCGTCCGCGTTGCAACCCATGGGCTTCCAAGAGGTCCGAAATCTTCTCCGCCGGCGGCTCCCCAACTCTCCCGCCAGGGGTGGAACACAGCCCCGTCCACATCCGAGCATTGAGGAAGGTGCCAGAGCAAAGCACGACTGCAGGTGCGAGGAGCTCCTCCCCTTCAACAGTCCGAACGCCACGAACCCGGTCCCGATGGACCAGGATCTCAACAACCCTTGCGGGGATGATGCTCAGATTGGGCATCTGGAGCAGCAGCTCCAGGGCATAGAGGGGATACAGGTGCTTATCGTTCTGCGAACGCAGCGACCACACTGCAGGTCCCTTTGAGCGGTTGAGCAGTTTGAATTGGAGCCCGCTGCGGTCCGCCAGCACTCCCATGACGCCACCGAGGGCATCGATTTCTTTGACGAGATGCCCCTTTGCGGTGCCCCCAACGGCTGGATTGCATGAGAGGCGCCCAATTGCACGCACATCCATCGTGAGCAACGCAGTGCGGCACCCCATTCGGGCAGCTGCGGCGGCGGCTTCTATGCCTGCGTGTCCTCCGCCCACGACCAGGACCTCGTACTGTGCCTCCCCGCGCCGGACGATCGCACCCATCGCTGCGAGAATGTTTCACGTGAAACACTACCGCTACAGTAGCCGCATCATGAGGTGCTCATCCACGTATGTATCGCCGAGCTTGAGTGCACGGTACTCGGTGCCGTAGCGCAGGAAGCCCAGCTTCAGGTACAGCCCGTATGCAGCCTGATTCGTCGTTGCCACAGAGAGCAGAACCTGCTCACAGCCAGCATCCTCCTTTGCCGAGAGCAGAAGTTGCCGCAGCAGGCGCTCCCCAAGCCCACGCCCACGGTATTCCGGAGTGATGTACATGCCCCAGATCCGCCCCTTGTGGCGTACCTTTGGCTTAGTGTGTTCGCAACTGAAGCCAGCCATTCCGACGAGCCGCCCCTCTGGCGTAAACACACCGAGCAGGTAGTTGAACGGATAGTGCAGCAGCATCTCAAACTGCTGCTCCTTGTCCAGGAGCGAGAGTGCCTGGTACGACTCGTAATCCGAACCGAAGGCTTCCGGCGCCTGCTGGAGCGCCTCCTGTTGCAACTGGACGAACTGTTCAAAATCCCGCTCCTCCAATGGACGAAGTATCACGTCCTCGGCATTCATTAGACACCGTCGCTGGCAAGCCTTACTTACCGATGCAGAAGCGCTCAAAAATAGCATTGAGCACGTCTTCGCGCCAGGTATCTCCGGTCAGCTCACTTACTGTTTCCACCGCCCGCCGCAGTTCCGCAGCCACGAACTCCCCAGGCAGGTTCTGCAGCAGTGCCTGCCGAGCTGCAGCGATCGCCTCCGCCGACTGCATGAGCGCATGCGCCTGACGCGCGTTGATGAGCACGTCTACCCCGGTCTCTGCACTCTGCCGGGCTTGCGCGCTGAGCCAGCAGCGCAGCGCCTCCAATCCATCCCCTCGAAGGGCAGAGACCCAGAAGGTGGGGACCGCACCGTCGAGCGGAGCAGAGCGCACGGGCAACTCCGGCAAGAGATCTATCTTGTTCTGCACGCACGCGATCAGCATCTGCGGGAAGTGCTGCTGCAGCTCCTCCAGCAATGGCTGCGAATGCTCCACCCCGCAGGTGACGTCGTTGATGAGCAGCAATACGTTACACTGCCGAAGCGCTTCCTGCGCCAGGGCAATTCCCTGCAGCTCAATAGTGTCTTCAGCTTCACGCACCCCTGCGGTATCGATCAAGCGCACCGGTATGCCATCGAGGTAGAGGCTCTCCTCCAAGTAATCGCGCGTTGTCCCCGGTAGCGGACTCACAATCGCCCGTTGCCGTTGCAGAAGCGCATTGAAGAGCGAGGACTTCCCCGCGTTCGGATATCCTACGAGTCCCACGAAGAAGCCCGACCGCAACACCTGCGCAGCACGGTAGGACTCCGCCAATCGGCGGCACATCGCCTCCCCTTCGGAGAGCTGGTGCAGCAGCACCTTGCGCGGCACAAACTCCAGGTCCTCCTCGGCAAAATCCAACTCCAGCTCCAGCAGCGCTGCCGCCTGCAACAGCTGTTCGCGCAGGTGCCGGAGCCGCTGCGTCAGTCCACCCACCAGCTGCCGCGCCGCCAACCGCGCTCCAGGAACCGATGTGGCGTAAATCAGGTCCGCCACTGCTTCCACCTGTGTCAAATCCAGTTTCCCGTTGAGAAACGCCCGGCGAGTGAACTCGCCCGGCTCGGCAAGCCGTGCCCCAGCTTCAATGAGTGCCGAAACGATCTCATCGGCAACAACCATGCTGCCGTGGCAGCCAAACTCCACCGTATCCTCACCCGTATAGGAGCGAGGCGCCCGGAACACCGATGCCGTCACCATATCCACCAGCTCCTCGCCCCGCAGGAAGCGCCCGTAGTGGATCGTGTGCGTGTGCACCTCCTGCAGACGGTGCTTTCCGCGGAAGCACCGATCGGCAATCACCAGCGCATCCGGACCGCTAATACGCACGACCGCCAATCCGCCGATACCTGGCGGAGTAACAAGAGCGCAGATGGTGTCCGAGTACGACCCCATCGAGCCAACAACGTTACCACCCGTGGTGCAACCCGCCGGCAGATACGACAACTCGGCAGGCTTAGTGTGGCAATACCGCAGTACCCGCCTCGTTCGTCGCTACGCGCCGGATCGGTCCGTCACGCCTCCCATGTGGCACGTTCATCTGCGTTCCGTGTCCTCGACAAACGACTATGCCCAGGAGCTGCTAAGCGAGCGTTCGCCTGTGTTGGTCTCGGCAGAACACCAATGGCGCGGACGCGGTCGGTTGGGGCGCTCCTGGGTTGGAGACTACGGCAAAAATGTGTACTGCTCCCTGGGACTGCGGCACTCCGCTCCTCCGACACCGCAGCAGTTGACGGCACTGCAAGCCTTGGGCTGCATTGCAGCGTACACAGTGGTCCAGCACTATGTCCAGCCACACCACCGCTGTCTGCTCAAGTACCCCAACGACGTCCTTGCCCACTGCCCCGATGGGCGATGGCGGAAGCTTGCCGGTGTTTTGGTCGAGCACACCTTCTCCGGAACCCGGTGTCTGGCGTCTGTTATCGGCATCGGCATCAATGTGGAGCAGAGCTCCTTCCCGCCGGAGCTTCAGGACCGAGCGACTTCGCTGGCGTTGCTGGGAATTCACTGTTCGGCAGAGCGGGTGCTCGAGCAGCTCAAACAGCAGCTCCAGGCGTTGCTCGCCGTGCCCGCTGCTCAGCTCATCGAGCGGTGGCGCCAAATGCTTCAGCTCGAGGGGCGTCTCCTCTCCATCGTCGGACGCGAAGGTACGTGGCGGGCAATCGCGCTGCACGAGGATGGACGGCTGGAGGTCGCGCAGAATGGGATCCACCTGTTTGTGACCGACGGCGACTCAATTCGCTATGCAGAGCTATAGCGCCGTGGCATTTTGCGAGATTGGCAATAGCAGCATCAAACTCTGCGCGCAGCAGCGGTTTCTCACCATCGAATACCGCCGCAACCACCGCTGGTGCTCCACTGCAGTGGGCTTTCTGCGCAAGCTTCCGCAGCCATTGCTCTTGCTCATTGCAAGCGTTGCTCCAGAGCGCAGTCGCGCATGCCTGCGACTCCTTGCCCGGCAGCTTCCCCAGACCTGGGTATGTTGGGCACACGAGCTGTTACCGCCGAACAATCCGCTGCTGCCCTATCCGAGGGTGCACGGCATTGGAATTGACCGGCTCCTGGCACTGCTGGGAGCACGGCGGGAGCTTGCTCCACCGCTGATTGCGCTCGACTGCGGAACCGCCGTCACCGTCAATGCACTGGATGCCACCGGAGAATGCCGCGGCGGGGCAATCCTGCCGGGTATCTCGCTGCAGCTCTGTGCGCTCGCCAGGGGCACCGCCGCACTGCCGATGCTCGAATTTGCCCTACCACACCATCCCATCGGCTCCACCACCGCCGAAGCGATGCGCAGCGGCGTCTACGCCGCCGTGCTGGGTGGCATCCTTGAGCTGCTGCGGCGCTACCGTGAGAGCTTGCAGGCGCCAACGCTCCCGGTGGCAATGACCGGTGGAACCGCCCATCTCCTCTATCCCGAGCTCTCGGCACGGTGGGATGGAACGGTTGCGCTCCGTCCCCACCTGGTGTTGGAGGGACTACAGTGGCTTTGGGAAAGCACCCCAAGGCACGTGCAGATGCAGCATGTTCAACCCATACAGATGCACCAATGAGCCCGTCGTACGTGCTCCTCGTCCATGGTGGGGCGGGGAGGATCGAAGCGCTCACGCCAGAGCAGGAGCAGCTCCGGCGCCGCGCTCTGCGCCAGGCACTGGAAGCCGGAAGAGACATCCTGGCACAAGGCGGTAGCAGCGTGGATGCTGTCATCGCTGCCGTCCGAGTGCTCGAAGACTGTGGATTATTCAACGCCGGAAGGGGAGCAGTCAAGAACCGGGCAGGCTTCCGCGAATTGGATGCCGCCGTCATGGACGGGAGCACTCGGCTTGCTGGAGCGGTTGCAGCCGTCCGCCGGGTGCCTAATCCCGTAGAGGCTGCCTGGGCAGTTGCCAGATACAGTCCCCATGTATTCCTGGTGGGCGAGGGCGCCGAGGAGTTCGCCTTACAGCGGGGAATCGCACTCCTCCCCGAGCCAGACCCAGAATCAGGCGATGGAGACACCTGTGCGCATCCAGCGGCATCGTTGGATACGGTCGGCGCTGTAGCACTGGATTTCTCAGGCAACCTCGCTGCTGCTACCTCTACCGGAGGCATCTCGGGCAAGCTCAAGGGACGCGTCGGGGATAGTCCGCTCATCGGTGCTGGAACCTACGCCGACAATCGCACCTGCGCCGTCTCCACCACGGGGCTTGGGGAGGTCTTCATCCGCACGGTGACGGCGTTCGGCGTCCATGCCCGGATGCTCTTCGGCAAGATGCCGCTTCACGAGGCTGCTGCCGATGCCCTGGCAGAGGTAGGGCAGCTCGGCGGCTGTGGTGGGCTCATCGCCATTGGCACCGATGCCACAGCCGTGGCACTGTGTGTGAATGCAGACATGTACCGAGGCAGGGTAGACCAGCACGGGCGCTTCCAGACGGCAATCTACCGCGACGAGCCCTGGCGGGAGAGCTAAAACCTTAGTGTACAGCGCACACCGATACCTGCACGCCGTGCTGAGAGGAAGCGCAGCCAGCCGTCGAGCGCGTTCCAGAGTAACTCCACCTGTAGGCGTCCATGTGCGGCGAAGCTCCAACGCAGCCCCGCGCTCAGGTGCACGGGCGTTGCCGATTGCCAGCGCATCCCAAGCGCTGCGGTCGGCAGCCATCTAAACGGTGGTGTAAGCTGGAGCGCCGCTCCACTGGCAAGCTGCAGCGTTCGCCATGCCATATCCGTCAGCAGCGCTATCTCTGCATATGCATTGAGTGGCAGATGGAGCCACTCGGTAAGCCTTGCTTGAGCTCCAAAGCGCAGCGCCATTGGGGTAGCTTCCCACCGCTGGAGCTCCCGACGCCGTGGTGTGAAGCGTTGCCGCACCTCCTCCCACGCAGTGCCCAGCACACCACGGACCGTGTCGTTGGCAAGCTCCAGAGCCGCTTCCGTCAAACGCCATGAGATCGCCCCGAGCTGCTCCACCGCTGCCCCAAGCTCCAGAACCGACTCGAGCGAATCCGAACCATACCATCGCAGCCGCAACCCAAGGCTTACTGCCCCTCCCCAGCCCACCGTCGGAGCAACACCTGTAGCGTATCCCAGCCAGCCGGCAGCAGCCTCTGCCGAGCGCCACCGAAGGCTGCCAGAGACATTCCAGCTCGGCGTGCTATCCCACCCCACCGGGAGCACCGGCTCCAGTTGGAGCGAACTCCCAGGCAGCTCCTCCCAGTATGCATGCCCTCGGTACAAGTGCAAGGCAACACCGAAATCTACCTCCGAAGCCCCCCAGGTGAACTCCCCGGGACGCCCCCAACGCAGACGCCGTCCATACGCCGCCGTCAGCACCGAGTAGGCGCGCACCGTGCCTTCCCCATCCTCAAGCCTCACTGGGGTGGTGCCGATGGGCTCCTGCTGCAGTGCTTGCACAGTACCGCGCGGTGGGCGCAGCCGAGCATGCCCAACGCTGGATGCCGCAACGCCAACGACGGCAGCGGAATCCAGCCTGTAGGTAACCCCCACCATCTGTAAGAGGAGCTGCGCTTCGAGTCCGTGCGTCTCCAGCAGCTGCATGAGCTCGTTGCGTTCGGAGAGACTGAGCCGACGTCGTTGCCATCCCTGCGGGGTCTCTACACCACCGAAGTAGAAGGCGTACTCCGAAAGCTGCAATCCCTCCAGACGCAGCCAGGCAGCCGGCAGTGAAAGCTCCCAACGCGTTGCCTGTGCACACAGCCCCGCGGGATTCGAAAGCATCGCCGCAGCGCCGGAGATCCCCACGCTTCCAATCCCACCCAACGCCACTCCCCAGTGCAGTTGCTGCGCAACGAGCTCTGCTGCCACAAGCCAGAGGAACCACCTCCACTGCATTGCATCCCTCCTTACGGCACGTACTCGATCTGAAGCGTTGCCCGCATATGCACCCAGTCCGAACTGCGGATCCGGACGTACTGCCCCACCGGGGTCTCGCCCCGCAGCCGCACCCGCACACGGTCTGCCCGCCGCAGCAGCTCCAACTGCTCCTGCGAGAGCGGGAAACTGCTCAGCACCTTCTGCGGAGCCGCGCTCACGCCCGCTGCCGTGACCGATGCTGCCGCAATCCACAGCGGCGCCTGCGGAGGGAGCCGCAACGAATCCAGCGAATCCGCCAGGGTGAGCTGCAATTCCAGCGCAACGGGGAAGAAGTTGTACACCTCCACCACCGCACGGGCGCTGCGCACGGCACGGCTCTGGCGCCGGAGCATCTCCCCACCTGTCAACGCCCACAGGGTATCGAACTCCAACTTCTGGATCCGCAATCGAACTGGAACGACCAGCTCCACGCGTCCGGAGATCTGGCTACTATCGGCAACTGCCCATCTGGGTGGTCCCTCGACCCGAATGCGCCAGAGGAAGCGTACAAACCGAGGACGCGCTCGCAGGACAACATCCGTGTAGCGCAGTTGCCAATGGGACGGGCGGGCTCGGAGCTCCCCGGCAACGTGCTCGGCGGGCTCGACAAGCTGCTCCGGAATCACCAGACGCGCCAGCAGATTCCGTGTGCGGTCCAACACCTCCACCGTCCCTTCAATGCGGAACGCAACCGCGGCGGAGTTTTCCAGATGCGCCTCCAGAAGGAGCTCCGCCAGCTCCAGCTCCATCTGCGCCAGGGCCCCCAGATTGCCTCGCAGCCACACCTCCGACTCCGTCTGCGCCTCGAACTCCACTACAGGCAGCCGTTCGCCCTGCGCCCAAGCAACACGGAATCGCTCCAGAGAAAGCTCCGCCGAGAGTGTGTCCGAATCCCAGAAGCGTCGGAAGGACTGCTGCGGCGGCACCCGCAGATGCACATATGCCCGAAGCATGCGGACAGCGCCGAAATCCTCTGCTACTGGACGGAGAAGCAGTTCTGCACGCTGCTCACGCCCTTCTGCTAAGCTTTCCGCTTCAAGCTGTAGTGGGAACATCAGCGGCTGCCCGTTCTCGGAGCGCAATTGCGGAAAGCGCAGCTCCCCCTGCACGGGAACGGGGAATCCATTGTGGAGACGATAGCTCAGCTCAATTTCGGAGAGCCGTGACTCCTCCAGCACCGCTTGGTTGGGCAGCTCGACCGAAAGCGGCAGCACCAACTCCAGCTCCGGTAATCGCAATTCAGCCCAGTGGAATGCGAATTCCCTCAGAATTAGGCGCATGGAAAACACCGGAACCGTATCGTAGCGTACCTGCTGCCCGCCACTTCCTGGTGAACTCATTCGCAGCACAATGCGAGTGGCTGCAGAGAGGGTCACTCCGTCCAATCTGACTCCAATTTCTCCACCAGGGTCCGAAGGCAGCCCGCGCGTCTCCCCCGGTGGAAGCAAGCGCTGCTGCGGGGATACACCAATGAACCACTCCCCATGCCCCGGTGTCTGCAGGAGAATTCCCGGCTGGGACTGCCCTGGCGGGGGCTCTATGGACAGCGGCACCGGATAGCCATTGTACAGCACCAGATTTGCCACACCACGGCTGAACTCCACTGCCTGCACCTCCGCCGGCAACGCCATGGGCTGCTCCACCTGCACGTTGCTCACTGCAGGGATCACCGTCTGCGCCGGAGGTGCAGGCAGTTGAGGAAAAAGCTGGGACAGTGGCAGTGCCAACATCAGCGTCCGCTGCCACCATTGGCGGAAATGGCGCTGGAGTGTGTCCTCCTCTGCCGCCGAGACAGCATACCGCAGCTGCAGCGGGGCAATGCGTGTGAGCTCTTCGGCGACTTTTACGGGCGTGAGCTCACCCCCGAACGCAATAGCAAGATTCCCACTGGCAGGATCGCGGCGAATCTGCGCCGTGTCCTCGATGAGCTGCTCCAGGACCAACAGGGAATCCACCAGTGGCAGCGCAATGGTTACTGGCACCTCCGGCACCAGCAAGCGCGTGGGGAACTCCGAACACCCTGCAAGCAGCGCCCCCACCAGTACGAGCAGGTGCGTACGCCCCTTCATAGCCTTGCCTCCTTGTCGCCTGAATTACAAAAACTCAAGCTTGCAGCTCCTATCGATGGAGACGCACCAACTCTTGCAGCTCGGGCACGGCGCTGCTCCCCAGGCGCCCCTTCTGACGGTAGTACAACAGCGCCGTGGGGCGCCATCGCAGCCGCATCCGCTGCATAAGCTCTTCGACCGAAGCTCCGCTTTCCGCCATCAGAATCCCCGCCGTATGGCGCAGTGAGAAGGGCGTGAGCCGCAACCGCCGTCCCTGCTTGATTCCGGCTACAATGAGCCGCTCGTTGACCGCCTCTCGAATGCCGCGCGCACTCAGCCCACGTCCGCGCGAGCGAGGGCTATGGCTCAAAAAGAGCGGCTCGTCCGAATCGGTCGCCCCACGTGCCTTCCGGTATGCTTCGAGTGCTTCCCACACTTTTGGCGGGATGGGAACAGGCTCATCCTTTGCTTGCTTGCCCTTGCCTTGGACGTAAATGACACGCATCCGCCCTCGACGCCGAATATCTCCCAACACCGCTCGCGAGAGCTCATGCTCGGAACATGCACACCCGAGCATCATGAGCACCAGCGCTCGGTCACGCAGCCCTTGGAGAGTGGTCGTCTCGATGCTCTCAAGCAGCTTTCGTAGCTCCTCAGCTGTCAGAAAGACTCGGCTATGCTCTTGTGGACGGCGTGCCCCAGGCACACGCCGCGCTGGATTCCGCTGCAAAATCCCACGCTCGACCAAGTACTGGCAGAACCGACGCAGTGCCGTCATATACGTTGCCACCGAGGCAGGCTTGAGCTGCCGGATGCGCGCCAGGTAGCGCCGGTAGCGCTCCACATCACGCACGCGGAAGAGGAAACGCCTGTCCCGCACGAAGAAGGCGAGGAACTCCTGCAGCGCCCGATGGTAGATTCGTTGTGTCTCCCGACTCTTCTGCTCACAGGCAGCGATAAATTCGGCAAGGTAGTCTACCAACTCCCGCAGCTTGAGCCGTACCGCCGGAAGCTGTTCCACCATTGTCCTGTAGCACGCCACGCCGAAACGCACAGCTGCAAATTTAGCCTATATCCTCTGCCCCATACGGTCTTCTACGCAGGTACACACTGCTACCGCCCGCACCAGAGTAGCGTTTTCAGACAGGAATGTTACACTCGGTAACCTTTGCGCATTAGTATGTGGAGCCAGAGTGTCATGGACTCTGGGCTTCCAGCATGTCCCGGCATCCATGGTGGAACGCCCAGAGCCTGTGCCAGCACGATGCCGGTCTGGTAGTGGATAGTGCCGCGCAACTGTGGAATGTCCCACCAATCACAGCAGGGCACCAATGCGTTACATCATGAAATTCGCAATCCTCTCGACGCTGCTTGCTCCTTCTGTGCTTTCCGAGCCCTTGGTCAAAGTGACCAAGATTTGGGAATACGGGTACAAGACAAGAGCAGCTTGGCACTATGTTTGGACAGATGCATGGGACGGGTTGAATTACTGGTGCGTTGCCGAAGGAGATGAATGTGGACTGTGGGATTGGAAAGCAGTGTACTACCAAATCAAGCTGCCAGAGGACCCCTGCCCCGAATGTAACACGCCGGAATACGGAGACCAGCTTGTCCGGCGCCAGGCACAGCAACAAGGAATCCAGCTGCCCGAAGATCTTCCTCTGCCCACCTTCCGGATAATCGAGGAGTAATCTGGCGACCATCCCGGGGATGCTTGACCCAACTGCATCCCCGGGGCTTTTCGTCAACTGCTCAAAGGAGGGGCAATGAAACTAAAGCAGACACTCTTCACAGCGGCACTGCTAATAGGATGTGGCTCTGAGCCAGTACAGATACAGATAGCCCAAGAGTTCCCCAGCTTCCTGACCATAGAGCCCTCCCCGTTGCAAGCGGGGAAAGAATTTACACTCCTTTACAACCCCCTTGACACCACAGCCCCCTACAAAAACCCAAGCGGGCTCATCGCAGGACTGTCTTTCCTGACCCTCGATAGCGCCGTTATCATTAGCTATCGCCTACCGCTCGTCCCAAGTGCAGAAGGACTCTGGCGCGCTCGTTGTACAGTACCGGAGAGAGCTTATTGGTGCGAACTATGGATTGCGCCCCCAGAGTTACCACCATACTTACGCAAAGAACTTCGCGGACCCGTATTCGCCGGGAAAGTACCCCGGGTAGGCGCGCTTCCCACGATGATAGAATCCGCTGAAGACAGCTCCAAAGTGCTTGCACTCTTCCGGCTCGACGAGCAGCTCTATCCTCACGAGCACTGGCGCTGGGCAAGCCTGTGGAAGTGGAGTATACAATACGGTCAGGGGATTCGCCAAGAGCAGATCGATAGCCTTTGGCGCATCGGGCAGAACTCTGTGTCCACCGTAGCCGTATGCCTTTATGGGTTTGCACTCTCCCGGCAATGGCACAAAGCCGCACAAGCCGGGCAACACCTTCAGGAGCTGCTCATTGCACGTCCAGACGCTGAGGTTCCCTACTCCCTCTTACGTGACCTCCTTGCCCACACGTGGGTAACACTACCCGCTGGGAACAAGGCATCAGAAGAGGTAGCTGCAGCACTGAGTGCTCTTTGGAACCGCTTCCCGAAGGAGCTCGACGCTGGTTCGCGGCTCTCCGAATACCACGTTGCGCCCGAAAGGTTCTACCAAAGAAATCGGCGACACTACGAAGCCGTGTTGGAGGGATGGGTCCAGCACTTTCTCCAAGCAGGAGCTGCAAGCGGGTGGGAGGAAGAGATCGGAACCGCTGTCATCGTAGCCCGGCACCTGGTGGAATGGAGAGCAGACACTACACGTGCGCTCGCGGTGCTGGAAAAAGCCGTGCGCTTTGCCGAGGAGTTGCCCGACGAGGAGGCGCCCGGATGCGGAATCCAAGTCCCGCCTGTCGATCTCCCCAGCGATAGAATCAAGTGGGGCTGGACAAGCAGCCTGTACCTGGAAATGGGTAGGCTGAGCTTGGAGCGCTCCCCTGACACCGCTGAACGATGGTTGCGGAAGGTACTTCAACTGCCGCTGAAGCCCGAGACACGTGGAGCCATTGTTATGGCGTGTGCTACGCTTGCGCGGCATTTTCTCAAAGTCCGTCAGCTCGACAGCGCCCTGAAATACTACGCATGGGTCTATCAGCTCGGTGGGGAGCGGAGAGCCGAAGCCCTTCGGCAGGAGCTCTCCGCCCTTATCCCCGCACGGAGTGCGGCGCAGTTCCAGAACGCAAAGCTGCTCGTGCAGCGCTATCCGTATCCCCAAACGCTGCACGTTGACATCCCAGCAATCGTAACGGAGGAGGGTGAACTCATCGAGCCCACTCAAACGCCCGTGCCTATAGTTCTGCTCTTTTCCTCGGAAACGTGCGGACTCTGCAAGCAGTGGTATCCGCAGCTCATCAGAGAAATCGCTGCTGCAGGACTTGCACCCCGCATCGTTGTCGTGACCCCTGATCGAAGCCGGTTGCAAGGGCTGCCGGCAGGGGTAGTTGTATCATACGCTCCGCTGAGCTTCGAGCTGCATCGAGCATATCAAATCGCTGGCTTCCCCACCGTCGTTGTGATACGAGGCAACAGAGTAGAGTACCAGGGCGGGCTCTCCTCGCGCCAGCAACTGCAAGCAATCATCACCCTGCTACAGTAGCATATCACGGGCATGGGTGATGGCAGACATCTGCGATATGAGCGAACTCTAATCACGAGGGTCGGACTCGATGTGGCTTCTCTCTCCGCACCAGCCGTGCATTTCCGGCAGGGGATGTCGCATTTTGCGCAGTTTGCGCAGTTTGCGCACTTATATATAGAGCAGCTCCCTCTGGCACGGGTGCTGCCTTCGGGAGCATGGCAGCGGATGTGCCCTGGTGCCCACATCGGCGGTGCACCGCAGGCAGCATGGCACCAGCCTGCCAGTGGGGAGCTGCAAGATTATGTCCAACCGGCCAACCACAGGTCAGCCATGAATGCACGCAAGGTGATCGCTGCAGCAGGTGCAGTAGCAATGCTCCTCGGCATAAGCTCCAG
>Ga0197143_1000198_pt1 | contig 70822 bp, 62 predicted proteins | sample GBS70_MetaG_FD_148603 | JGI IMG/M metagenome (GOLD analysis project Ga0197143, IMG submission 148603) | Sediment microbial communities from Great Boiling Springs, Gerlach, Nevada, United States - GBS 70_MetaG | ecosystem: Environmental > Aquatic > Thermal springs > Hot (42-90C) > Sediment...
GGTCCTCGGGGTCTGGCGGGACCACTTTGCCGGAAGCCCCGGAGCGGCCTGGGTTGGGGTCCTGGGCCAGGCCCTCCTCAACACCTTCCGGGAGCCCTCGGCCCCGGCGGCGGGCTTCTGGCTGGGGCTGGGCCTCTACTGGCGGGGCGTCAGCCTCGGGGCCGCCGACGCCGACTACGAAGACCTCTACCGGGAGTTCAGCCTCGGGCTGGCCGCCCAGGTGGTCCTGTTTCTGGCCAACCGCCTCCGGCCGGACCCCCGCCTGGCGGAGGCGGGCCTCGGCTACTTTATGATTCTGTCGGCGGTGGCCCTGTCGGGCCTCGCCCTGGCCCGCCTGGCCGAAATCCTCCGCCGGGTGCGGCGGGCCGGGGGCGGGGGGCCCGGGCCCACCGGCCCCTGGCTTCTGACCCTGGGGGCCACCGTCCTGGGCCTGCTGGCCGGGGCGGTGGCGGCGGCCTTGCTTCTGCTCCAGGAGCCTCCGGCCCCCATCCGGGCGGCCCTGGGCCTCCTGGGCGACATCTTGCTCACCGTCCTTTTCGTCCTGCTCCTGCCCCTGGGCCTCCTGGCCGAACTTCTGGTGATAACCCTCGGTCCCCTGCTCCGCCGGGCCTGGGCCCAGCTTCAGCTGCCGACCCTGATTCAGCCCGGGCAGGAATCCCATCAGGCCCCCGGGACCGGCCTTGGGCTGATTCCGCCGGCCCTGACCCAGGGGCTCCAGTGGCTGGCCGTCGCCGCCGTCCTGAGCCTCGGCCTGGTCCTCATCGCCCTGGCGGTGGGCCGGGCCAGGCGGCGCCGGACCGAGGCCGATGTGGAGGAGGTTCGCCAGTCTCTCTGGTCCTGGTCGGGGCTGGCGGCCGGCCTGAAGGCGCGCCTCAGGTCCCTGGCCGGCCGGCTGCGGCGGGTTCCCGCCCCGGCCGCCGCAGACCTTCCCACCTCCCCGGAAGCCCGGACCGTCCGGGAGGTCTACCGGCAGTTCCTGGGCCTCATGGCCGGGCTGGGCCGGCCCCGCCGGGCCGACGAGACCCCGCTGGAATTCCTGGGCCGGGTCCGCCCCGACCTGGGGCCGGTGGCCCCGGAGGCCGAGGAGCTGACCCGGGCCTACCTCCGGGTCCGCTACGGGGCGCGGACCCTTCCCGGGCCCGCAACTGGCCGGATTCGGGAGGCCTGGTTTAAAATCAGGCGGAGTCTCAGCCGCCAGCCGTGACCGGAGAACGAAGCTTCTTCACCGAACCGGGGGAAGGCCGGCTCTGGACGGCCGGCTTTCTCAACGAGCGGTTCCCCCAGCCGGTCTCGCCCCTGGGCTGGACGGTTATCCGGCCCCACCTGGAGGAGCTGGCCGTCCGGGAGCCCCTCCGGATGCTGGGCATCGCCCCGGGGCCGGCCCCGGTCACCCGTCTCTGGCTCGGCCGGCCGTATTTTAACGCCGAGCTCCTCGCCGCCCTCTACCGGGTCTTTCCCGGCTGGCTTCTTCCCGAGGACGCCGCCCGCTACTTTCCCGGGGGCGACCCGGCTTTCCGCCGCCGCCTCGGCCGCCGCCCCAACCTTCTCAGGCTGACGGCCAGCGCCCTGGTTACGGTGGGGGGCTGGAACCCGGCGGTCCACCTGGCCGACTGGCAGCGGTTTGCCGCCCGGTACCGGGCGGCCATGGGCCGCCTCCGGGCGGCGGCCGAGGCCCTGGGGCCGGCATCCGGGGAGGAGGGGGTCCGGGCCCGGCTCCGGCTGGCGGGGGAGGTTCAGGCCTGGAACGGGGCCCTCCTCCGGCGCCACCGCTGGAGCCTCCTTCACGCCGAGGCCTGGTATACCCTCCTCCGGCGGGCCGCCGCCCGAATCCGGCCCGGCGAAGGGGAGGCCTGGGCGGCGGCCTGGGTCCGCCGGGGCGACGATGTGACCTGCGAATTTAACCGGCTCCTGGAAGCCGCAGCCCTCGCCGGGGAGCCGGGGCTTAAGGCTTCCCTCCGAAGGCGTCTGCTGACAGAGTTCGGCCACCGCTCCTTCAGCCTGGACATCGCCCGGCCGACGGTGGCCGAGGCCCTGGAAGATTACCTGGCGGCCGCCCGGAGCCGGCCGGCGGTCGGGGCGGCGGAGATCAGCCCCGCCCCCCCGCCGTCCCTCTGGCTCCGGCCGCTGGCCGAGCTGGCCCGACGGTTCATGGGCCTCCGGGAGGCCCAGCGCCACCACTGGCAGATGGGCCTGGCCCTCCTCCGACGCCTGTACCTGGGGGTGGGCCGGCTTCTCAGCCCCGGCTATTTCGACGGGCCCGAAGACGTCTTTTTCCTGACGGCCGGGGAGCTGGCGGCCTACCCCCACCTGCCCCCGCCGGCCGTCTTCCGGGAGCGGCGGCAGGAGTTCGAAAGGCTCAATGCCGGGCCGGATTTCTACCCCGAGTTCCTCGAGGGCGACCGGCCCCTGGGGCCGAACGCGACCCCGGGCCCGGCCGAGGGGCTGAGGGGCCTCGGGGTGAGCCCGGGGCTGGGCCTGGGCCGGGTCCGGGTGGTCCTGGGGCCGGAGGGGCTCGGGCGGCTGGCGCCCGGGGAGGTGATGGTGAGCCCGGCGGCCGATTCGGGCTGGACCTTCGTCTTCGGCCGGCTGGCGGCCCTGGTCCTGGAGCGGGGCGGCCAGCTCTCCCACGCGGCGGTGGTCGCCCGGGAGTACGGCCTTCCGGCCGTAGCGGGCGTCCGGGATGCCACCCGGATTCTCCGGGACGGCGACCGGGTCATCGTCGATGGCACCCGGGGCCTGGTCTTAAAATCCTGAGGGGAGGTTTCGAAGGTGGAAATCACCATCATCCGGACCCCAAAGGGCTACATCGGGCTGGTGGGGAACGAACGGGGGCTGCGGGCGGTCACCCACTTCTGCCCATCCCCCGAAGCCTGCCTGGCCGAGGCCGAAGCCGAGGTGGGCGGTCCCCTAACCGTCACCGACCGCTTCCGGGAGTGGGAAGGACCCCTCGGCCGCTATGCCGGCGGGGAGCCGGTGGATTTTGACCTGGACGGATGCCTGGGCCCCGAGGTCGGGACCGACTTCGAGCGGCAGGTCTGGGCCCGGCTGCGGCTGATCCCCTGGGGAAAGGTGGTGAGCTACCGGGAGCTGGCGGCCGCTGTGGGCCGGCCGAAGGCGGTGCGGGCCGTGGGCCGGGCGGTGGGCCGTAACCCCCGGGCCGTCCTGGTGCCCTGCCACCGGGTGGTCGGGGCCGACGGCCGCCTGGTGGGGTACGGGGGCGGCCTCGGCCTTAAGGCCGAACTTCTGGAACTCGAGGGCCACCGGGTCGACCGGCAGCGGGGGAGGCTGCTCTGCTGCCGGCCCGGCCCCTAGCCGGCCGTGGCCGCCCCCCAAACGGCCGCCGTCCGCCAGGCCCTGGCCGAGCTTATCCGGAGCCGGGGGCCCATCACTTTTGCCCAGTACATGGCCTTCGTCCTTTATGACCCGGACCACGGCTACTACACCGCCGGGCGGCCCCGGGTCGGCGACCGGGGGGATTACTACACCTCCCCGGCCGTCCACCCCGTCTTCGGCCACCTGCTGGCCCGGCAGGCCGCCGACGTCTGGGTCCGGCTGGGCCGGCCGGACGATTTCGCCGTGGTCGACCTGGGCGGGGGCCAGGGCCACCTGGCCGTCAGCCTGCTGGGCGGCCTCAGGCGCGACTGGCCCGAGCTTTTCGGCCGGACCCGCTACTTCCTGGTGGACTTTGAGCCGAACCTGCGGGCAGCCCACCGGCGGCTGGCGGCCGAAGCCGGGGACCTGGTGGCCCGGGTGGAGCTGGTGACGGACCTGCCGGCGGAACCCCTGGCCGGCATGGTGGTGGCCAACGAATTCTTCGACGCCCTGCCCTTCCACATCGTGGTGAACCGGGGCGGCCGACTGCAGGAGGTTTACGTGGGCTGGGCCGACGGGCCGGTGGAGGTGGAGGGAGAGCTTTCCGACCCCCGCCTCTCGGAATATTTCGACCGGGTCGGGGTCCGACCCCCGGAAGGGGCCCGGGCCGAGGTTTGCCTGGAGGGTCCGGAGTGGGTCCGGCGGGTGGGCCGGTTGCTCCGGGCCGGCCTCTTCCTGGTGGTCGACTACGGCTACCCGGCCGCCGAGCTTTACTCGGCCAAATTCCCCCGGGGAACCCTCATGTGCTACTACCGGGGGACTTACCACGACGACCCTTACCGTTTTCCGGGGGAGCAGGATATAACCGCCCACGTGGACCTCACCGCCCTGGCCCTGGCCGGTCGGGAGGCGGGGCTGAGGGTGCTGGGCCTCACCACCCAGGCCCGCTTTCTGCGAAATCTAGGCATCGAAGAATACATCCGGGCGCTGGACCGGGCCGTTTTCGACGACCCGGAGGCCCACCCGCGAAATCTGGCCCTCATCCGGAGCCTGATAAAGCCCGGGGGCCTGGGCAGTTTCAAGGTGCTCGGCCTGGGCCGGGGGCTGGGGCCGGAGCTGCGGGGCCTGACCGGCGCCCGGCCGGAGGGAACCCGATGAGGCTCACCATCCTGGGCGCCCACAAAACCGACTTTAAGGGGGGCGGGGCCGTCTCCATCCTGGTGGACGGGCGGCTCGCCCTCGACGCCGGCAGCCTGACGGCCGCCTTATCCCTCGAGGAGCAGGCAGCCGTCGAGGCCGTCCTTATAAGCCACCGCCACTTCGACCACATCAAGGACCTGCCCCTTTTCGGCCTGAACACCGCCTTCCGGGGCACCACCCCGGTCTACACCACCCCGTCGGTTCGGGACGCCCTTACCGCCCACCTTTTTAACCCCGAGCTCTGGCTCGTCCTGACGGAATGGCCCCCGGAGCGGCCGAGCCTCCGCTTTGAGACCATCGAGCCCCACCGGCCCTTTGCCGTCGGGGACTACCTGGTCACCCCCGTGCCGGTGGTCCACGGGCCCCCGACGGTGGGATTTCACGTCAGCCGCAACGGCCGGAGCTTCTTCTACGGGGCCGACTGCGGCCCCGGGGGCCTGGCCGAGGCCTGGCGGACGGTCCGGGCGGACCTGCTCATCCTGGAGGTGAGCTTCGCCAACGCCCAGCGGGAGGCGGCCGAACGGGCAAACCACCTCACCCCCGACCTTCTGGCGGCCGAACTGGTGGGCCTGCGGGAAGCCCAGGGCCGGATTCCGCCGGTGCTGGCCGTTCACTTCGACCCCGCCCAGGAGGCCGCCATCCGGGCGGAGCTGGCCGAGGTGGCGGCCCGACTGGGGATAGAAATCACCGCGGCCGAGCGCGGCCTTACCCTGGACCTGTGAAGGGGGCGGACCGGATGCTCATCGTGGCCAGCCCCAACGGCCGGGTAGGGATCAAGGCGGCCATGGACGTGCTCCGGGCCGGGGGCTCGGCCCTGGACGCGGTGGAGGTGGGCTGCCGGCTGGTGGAGGATAACCCCGAAGACCCCACGGTGGGGACCGGCGGCCTGCCGAACCTGCTGGGGGAAGTGGAGCTGGACGCCAGCATCATGGACGGCCGGACCCTGGCGGCCGGGGCGGTGGGGGCGGTAAGGGGCTTCCCCAACCCGATATCCATCGCCCGCAAGGTGATGGAGACCCTGCCCCACGTCCTGCTGGTCGGGGCCGGGGCGGAGCGGTTTGCCGAGGAGATGGGCTTTACCCGCCGGGAAGTGCTCACCCTGCAGGCCCGGCGGCTCTGGGAGGAGCGGCTCCGGGGGATCGGGGTCCCCCCCGACCCCGGCATCCGGCGCTACCTGGCCCGGATGCGGGAGCTGGCCGGCCTAGCCCCCGACCCCGAGCGGCCCAACGAGACGGTGAACTTTATCGCCCTGGACGGGGCGGGCAACATCGCCTGCGGGGTTTCCACCAGCGGCTGGGCCCTCAAATATCCCGGCCGGCTGGGGGACTCGCCCATTATCGGTGCGGGAAACTACGCCGACAACCGCTACGGGGCGTGCGCCTGCACCGGCCGGGGCGAGACCGCAATCCGGCTCGGGGTCGCCCGAACCGTCGTGCTCCACCTCAAGATGGGCCTCGGCCTGGAGGGGGCTGCCCGGGAAGTAATGGCCGAAGTGTCCGCCCTACCGGACCCCTACGCCGGGCCCTTTTCCCTCATCGCCGTCGACCGGCACGGAAATCACATTGGGGCGAGCAACCGGCCGAATACGACCTATATTTTTATGACGGCCGAAATGGCCGAGCCGGCCGAGGTCCCCAGGCTCTACCTGCCCTGAAGGGCCTGGGGGCCGGGCGCCCGGCCCCCAGGCTTTGACGGTCCGGCCGGTTAGAAGCGGACCAGCGGGCCGCCGGTAAGTTGCTGTGTGGCGAAGTTGATAAAGAAGAACCCGAAGAAGATGACGTTAAGGATCAGGACCACGTAGGACCACCAGGTAATCCGCGCCGGACGCGGCAGCTTGCTGTTAAGATACATAATGAGGAACGGGTAAATGAGGGAGCCCAGGTTCGACATGTTTGCCGAGATGAGGATAAGCCCGGCCGGCAGGGCGGTGTGCAGCAGGATGGATATGACAATCATCAGCGTAATCATGTAGGGATAGTAGAACCGGCGCGGGTCCTCGTGGATGAGCCGCCGGAAGCCGGGACTCACCCCGTAGAGGGCATCAACTACGTTGCGAACCAGGAGCTCGAAAACCACCAGCTGGGTGCTGTAAAGGATGAAAAAGCCGATTACAAGGGCCCACACGGAAAGGACCGGGCTGTAGAACCGGCCGAGGATATCCGCCGCGTAGGTAGGGATGGTGGCGGTAGTCGGCTTCTCCACCCCGGGCAGGGACGCCAGATGGAAGACGAGGATGCTCGGGAGCATCATGCCCAGAATGGCGCCGGGCATGAAGACAATCCACATCTCGAGGACGAGAAAGCGCCACCACCGCTTCCAGAGCTGGGCGTTCCGCTCGGTTTCGGGGAAGATCTTGCCTGCTGGGGCGATGGGCCGCTACTCCCCACCGATGAGGGCGGCGATGTAGCCAACCTTATAGCCCATGCCGTAGCCCTTGTCCCGGTAATAGTTCATGAACCACCAGTTAAGGCCCGAAGCCATGGCCGCAAACCCGGCCAGGGCGCCGATCAGGGTCGCGTCGGTCCCCCTGGGCGGCAGGGCCGGGGTTACCAGGCCGGCAAAACCCTCAACCCACTTGCTGAAAGGGACGATGAGCAGGGCAGCAATAAGCAGCGTGATGAGAACGAATCCAACCACAACCCAGTTGACCAGCTCCAGGGTGCGGCCGACCTTCCTGCCGAAAAGGGTGATGACGAACACCGTGCCCATCAGGCCGATGGCCAGCAGCCGGACCGTCGGCAAGTCCGCGCCGGTGGGGATGCGCCCGGCGAGCAGAGCAAAGAGGCTCTGGCCGGCCGAGGCCGCCCAGCCGCCCCAGATAAAAGCGAAATAGACGATGAAGAGCGACAGGGGAACCCACAGGACCCAGCCGGGCGGTACCCGGGCAAAACCCAGGCTGGGGACCTCACCTGTGGCGATGACGTAGCGGCCGATCTCCGTGTTCCAGAACGTCTGAAGCAGGATCGAAATCAGGATAACAAAGCCCGTTCCGATAAACCCGTACGTGCCGATGTTGAGGGGTCCGAGCAACCACTCGCCGCTGCCGATGGATATGCCCAGGGCGATCAGGCTCGGGCCGATAACGTAAAAGACAACCTCTTTGACGCCGAGCCTCGGGCGCTGAAAAACCTCCTCGGGGGTGGGCAGGTCGTCCACCTCCAGGGGCGGCCGGCTAACGCCCAGCTGGATAACCTTCGGGGTTGCGGCCGGTTCCAGGCCCATCTTTGACCTCCTCCTTTCGGTTTTGGGGCTCTGGCCGAGTATAACGGCCTGGCCCAATTCTGTCAAGCGGCTTTCTTTGTTTTCATTGGGGATAAATCACGGTCTGCCCTCGACCCGAACGCCCCAATTGACGAAAGGTCCGGCCCTTAGTTTCCTCACGCAGGAACATTTCTAGTGGTTGTCCAGGGTGTCCGGCCTTCGGCCGGCCGCGGGCCGGGTCCACCAACCGAAAAGTCCCTTTTCCCCGGTGCGGCTGTCGGAGCTACTCGACATATGTTAGAATTCAAGGCGCAACCGTGACGCCTAATCCGTCAGCACGGAGGCAGCCGTGGATACCCGCATTGAAGAATTTCTGCAATATTTAGGCGACGAAAAAGGCTACGCCCCCAACACCATCGCCGCCTACCGCAATGACCTCCTCCAACTGGCCGACTATCTAAAGACCCGCTTCCCCCAGGAGGCGGAGCCGGGGGAGGTCTGGCCGGTCGTAACCAAGTCGGCCGTCCTCGGATTCATCCTTCACCTTAAGGAGCAGAACTACGCCCCGGCCACCCTCGCCCGCAAGGTGGCGGCGGTCCGCTCCTTCTTCAAGTACCTGCGGCGGCGGGGCATCGTGGCCGCCGACCCCACCGAAGAAGTCGACGGCCTTAAGGTCGCCCGCAACCTGCCCCAGACGCTGACGTCGGCCGAGGTGGAGGCCCTGCTGGCCGCCCCCGCCCGCCGCCGCACCCCCGAGGCCAAGCGGGACCGGGCTATGCTGGAGCTTCTTTACGCCACCGGCATGCGGGTGAGCGAGCTCATCGGCCTGAACATCGACGACGTGAACCTGATGGACGAGTCGGTCCGTTGCGTCGGCCGGAACCGGCGGGAGCGGGTCTTCCCCCTCCCCAGGCGGGCCTTTGAGGCCCTGGAGGACTACGTTCAGACGGCCCGGCCCCTGCTGATTCGGGACCTGGCCGAAAAGGCCCTCTTCGTCAACCGCCGGGGGGAGCGCCTCACCCGCCAGGGGTTCTGGCTCATCGTGAAAGCCTGCGCCCGGGCGGCCGGAATCACCCGCCCCATCACCCCCCACACCTTCCGGCACACCTTCGCCGCCCACACCCTGCTGAGCGGCGCCGACATCGAGTCGGTCCAGAAGATGCTGGGCCACGTCTCCATCGCCACGACCCAGGTTTACGAACGGCTGCGCCAGCTCCAAACCCAGTCCGATGACGGAGGAGCGGGGAATCCGGCCTGAGGAAGTCGGGGAAGCCGTCGAGTTTATCCGCCGTCGGACGCCCCACCCGCCGCAGGTGGCCGTCATCGCCGGCAGCGGCCTGGCCGAGTTGGCTGTCGAGGTGGAGGCGGCGGCCCGAATTGACGTTACGGAGATACCCGGCTGGCCGGTCCCCACCGTGGAGGGGCACGGCCGGGAGCTCTGGGTCGGCCGGCTCGGCGGTCAGGTGGTGGCCGTCCAGACGGGCCGGGTCCACCTTTACGAAGGGTATTCCCCGGCCCAGGTGGCCTTTAACATCCGGGTTTACGGCCTGCTGGGGGTTCGGGTGGTCATCGTCACCAACGCCGCCGGGGGCTTAAACCCCGAATTCCAGGTTGGGGACCTGATGCTCATCGCCGACCACATCAACCTGCCCGGCCTGGCCGGCTTTAACCCCCTGCGGGGGACCGAGGCCCCGGCGTGGGGACCCCGGTTTCCGGGAATGGTCGGGGCCTATTCCCCGCGGCTTCGGGCCCTGGCCCGGCGGGCGGCCGCCGAGGCCGGCATTAGCCTTCGGGAAGGCGTCTACGTGATGGTGGGCGGACCCTCTTACGAGACCCCGGCCGAGGTGCGCCTGCTCCGGGCCCTGGGCGGGGATGCGGTGGGAATGAGCACCGCCCTGGAGGTGGTGGCCGCCCGGCAGATGGGCCTGGAGGTGCTGGGCATCTCCTGCATCACCAACGTCTGGGGGGACCCCGACGCCGGGCCCACCCACGCCGAGGTGCTGCTGGCCGGCGCCGCCATCCTTCCCCGCCTCAAGACCCTGGTGCGCCGGGTAATCGGCCTCCTCCCATGAACGGCGGTCGCCGGCTTCCGCTCCTGGCGGCGGTCCTGGGGGGAGCCGGCCTGGTCTTAATCGTCGCGTTCCTGGGCCTGCTCGCCCTCGGGCCCGCCGGCCGGCCGGCCACCGCCCCGCCGGGCCCACCTGCGCCTCCCCCGGCACCCACCCCCGCCCCGGCCTCACCCCCACCCGCCTACCGGCCCCTTCCCACCCCGCCCGACCGGGACCTCTACGACCTCACCCGGCGGCTCCGGGCCGGGGGCCTGCCCCCGGTCGGGGGCGGCAGCGCCCCGCCCGCCCGTCAGCCGGGCGACCGGGAAGTCTTCTGGGCCATGAACCTGGAAACGTACACCCCCTTTACGGTCACGGCCGTCCTCCGCTACGCCGGTCCCCACACCCTCCTTTACTTCGACGAATCCATCCCCATCGACCAGGCCGCCATCGAGCAGGCGGCCCAGGCCTTCGAAGGGCAGGTCTACCCGGTCATCCGCCGCTACTTCGGCAGCGAGCCTTCCCCCGGCCTCGACGGCGACCCCCGGCTCACCATCCTCCACGCCCGGATCCCGGGGGTTGCCGGCTACTTCAGCGCCGCCGACGGCTACCCCCGATTCATCAACCGCTACAGCAACCAGCGGACCATGTTTTATGTCAATATTGACGCCTTGCGGCCGGGGACGCAGGCTTATCTAAGCGTGCTGGCCCACGAGTTTACCCACGCCGTCCAGTTCAACGAGCACCGGGCCGAAGAGGGCTGGATTCAGGAGGGGCTGGCCGAGCTGGGCTCCTTTCTGGCGGGTTTCCGGCCCCGGTCGGCCGAGGCCTTCCTGGCCGACCCCGACGTTCAGCTCAACCGCTGGCCGGAGCAGCCCTCGGCCGCCGGACGGAACTACGGGGCGGCTTATCTCTTCTTTCGGTATCTTTTCGGCCACTACGGCGGCTTCGAGGGGATCCTCGACTACATGCGGCAGGGCGGACGGGGAATCGGGGGCATAAGCGCCTACCTGCGGCGTTTTGGGGCGGATTTTGAGGGGGTCTTTCTTGACTGGACGGTGGCCAACCTCCTGGGCCGCCGCGCCGACCGCTACGGCTACCCCGACTACGAGGCCGGGGTCCGGGCCGTAACCCCCTTAAATCCGGGGGACACTTACCGTGGGCGGGTGAACCAGCTGGGAGCCAGGTACTTTGAGATTTCGGCACCCGGCAACTACCGGCTCGTTTTCAGCGGGGCCGTGGAGACCCCGATAATTCCGACCCGGGCCCCGAGCGGGTCCCACTTCTGGTGGGCCAACCGGGGGGACAACACCGACTCGACCCTGACCCGGGAGTTCGACCTTTCGGGGGTGGGCCGGGCGACCCTCCGGTTCCGGGCCTGGTGGGCCCTGGAGGCCGGCTGGGATTACGCCTACGTGGAGGCTTCGGCCGACGGCGGCCGGAGCTGGCAGGTGCTTTCCGGCCGGTTTTCCCGGGCCGACGACCCCTTCGGCCACAGCTTCGGCCCGGGCTACACCGGCCGAAGCGGCGGCGGGCCGGCCCCGGAGTGGGTGGAAGAAACGGTGGACCTTACCCCCTTTGCCGGCCGGAAGGTCCTCATCCGGTTCGAGCAGGTGAACGACGACGCCGTGAACCTGGACGGCTTCGCCCTCGACGACATCAGCATCCCCGAGGTCGGCTTTTTTGACGACGCTGAGGACGACCGCGGCTGGGAGGCCCGGGGCTTCGTCCGGACGGACAACCGCCTGCCCCAGCGCTTCGGGGTGCGGGTGGTGAAGTTCGGCCGGGAGGTGACCGTCGAAACGGTCCCCCTGGACGGCGCCAACCGGGCCGAATATCTTATTGAGGGCCTCGGCCGGGCCTTCGACCGGGCGGTGGTGGTCGTGGCCGGCCTGAGCCCCGACGCGGCCCAGCCGGCCGCCTTTCAGCTAACCCTGGAGCCGAGGTGAACATGAGCCGGGCGCTCATCCTCTACCAGCTTCAACAGGTGGACAGTCAGCTGGACGAGCTCAGGGCCCGGCTGGCCGAGGTCGAGGCCCGCCTCACCGAGAGTCCGGCCCTGAGACAGGCCCGGGCCGAAGCGGCCGAAAAGGAACAGCGGCTTCGGGAGCTCCAGCGCCGCCAGCGGGACCTGGAAGACCGCATCGAGGACCTGGCCGCCAAAATCAAGGAGCTGGACGACAAGCTCTATTCGGGCAAGGTAACCAACCCCAAGGAGCTGGACGGCTACTACCAGGAACAGCTCCAGCTTAAGGCCCGGCAACGCCAGCTGGAGGACCAGATGCTCGAGGTGATGCTGGCCCTTGAGGCGGCCGCCGCCGAGCTGGCCGAAGCCCGCCGGCGCCTGGCCGAGGTTGAGGCCCAATGGCGGGCGGAGCAGGAGCGGCTCGGGCAGGAGCGGGAAAGCCTGCGGGCCCGAATCGACGAGCTGAGCCGGGAGCGGGCCCGGGTCGCCGCCCGGGTGGACCGACTTGACCTGGCCGTTTACGAACAGCTCCGCCAGACCCGGGGCGGCCGGGCGGTGGCGGTGGTGGAGCGGGGGGCCTGCAGCGGCTGCCGGGTCGTGCTGCCGGTGACCGATTTTCAGAAGGTTAAAAGCGGCCAGGGCCTGGTCCGCTGCGGCACCTGCGGCCGCATCCTCGTCATACCGCCCGCCTAGCCCCGCCCCCGACTTTTGCCGTTTTCGGCCCTGAGGCCGCCCGGCCAAGGGCCCAGAGCAGGAGCCCTGCCCCCTTCCCGGAAAGCCCCGACCTGCCGATAGCTAATAACGGGCGGAAGGGAAGTCGCCAGGTTAAGCCGGAGGGGGAACCTTGCAGGCAACGGGGCTGATAATGACAACCGAAGACCTTCTTGAAGAGTTGGCCCACCGGGTCTTTAGCGAACTGGGGTTTGCCCCCACCGACCTGCTGCGCCAGCGGCTCGGCCGGGTGGTGCGCCAGCGGATGAAGGCGGTGGGGGCCCCGCACCTGAGGGCTTACCTGGGCTACCTGGAAACCTCGGGACGGGCCGAGCTTACCAGGCTCGTCCAGGCCCTCACCATCAACGAAACCTACTTTTTCCGGGAGCCGGCCCACTTCGCCGCCCTCGAAAGGCTGCTCCCCGGGCTGGCCGCCCGAAGCCAAAGGGTCCGACTCCTCTCGGCCGGGTGCGCCACCGGGGAAGAAGCCTCCTCCCTGGCGATAACCGCCTGGCGGGTTCTGGGCGGCCGCCCGGGGACCTTCGAGGTGGTTGGGGTCGATATCGACGAGGCCGCCCTGGCCCGGGCCCGGGAAGGCCTTTACGGCCCCTGGTCCTTCCGGGAGGAGTCCTTTTCCCGGGCCGCCCAGTTCCTCCGGGCCGAGGGCGACCGCTGGCGGGTCGTCCCGGCCTTGCGGAGCCTGGTCCGGTTCGAACGGCTCAACCTGGTGGAGGCGGTTCCGGAAGGCCCCTTCCAGGTGGTCTTCTGCCGCAACATGCTCATGTACCTGACGCCCGAAAACCGCCGGGCGGTGGTGGAACGGCTGACCCAGCAGCTGGCATCCGGTGGGGTCTTTTTCGTGGGCTCGGCCGAGTCCCTGGAATGGGGGCCGCCTGACCTGAAACGGGTCCGGGCCCACGGAGCCTTTTTCTACCAGAGGGCCGAGGCCGCACCCCCCCGGACCGGCCGACTGCTGCTGGTGAGCCCCTCGCCCCTGGTCCGGGTCCTCTGGCGGCAGGCCGCCCGCTCCGCCGGCCCGCCGGAGGCCGTTGTCCTGGCCGACTGGCGGAGCCTGCGGCGGGCGGCGGCCGAGCACCAGCCCGAGCTGGTGGTAGTGGACGCCTCGGCCGGGGAAGAAGGGGCCGTCGCCGCCCTCTTACAGAGCCTTCCCGACCGCTGCCGGCGCATCCTCCTGGCTCGGGACGAAGCGGCCGTCCCCAGACCCCTCCCCGGGGTCGAGGTAGTGGGCCTTAAGTCCGCCAGCCCCACCGACCTCCGAAGCTGGCTTGAAGGATTGCTGGCCGGCGGCCGGCCGACGGAAGGGCCGGCGGAGGTCCCCCGCCGGGCCGAGCGGTTGCTCCTCATCGGCTGCTCCACCGGCGGGCCGCCGGTGGTGGCCCAGGTCATGGCCGAGCTTCCGGCCGGCCTCGGCCTGGCGGTCATCGTCGTTCAGCACATGCCGGCCGGGTTCACCCGGTCCTTGGCCGAGCGGCTCAACCGGGTTTCGGCCTACCGGGTCCAGGAGGCCGCGGACGGGGCCGAACTTGCGGCCGACGCGGCCTTCGTGGCCCCGGGCCAGCGGAACCTGGTCGTCAGTCGGGCGGGAACCCTAAGGGTTCTGCGGCCCGACCCGGCGGACCTTTACGTGCCCAGCATCGACCGGACCTTTCTTTCGGTGGCGGCCGGTCCGCTGGCCCCACGGACCTTTGCGGTGTTGCTTACCGGGATGGGCAGCGACGGGGCCGAGGGGCTTAAGGCCCTGGCCGAAGCCGGGGCAGAGACCGCCGTGCAGGACCCCACCGAAGCCCTCATTCCGGCCATGGTTAACGCCGCCCTGGGCCGGGGGACCCCGAAACAGGTGCTCAAAACCGCCGACATCGCCCGGGCCGTTGCCGCCTGGGCTGCGGCCAGACCTTTGCCAGGAGGTAGCCCGTGAAAGTGCTTGTGGTGGACGATTCGAAGATGATGCGTATGATGCATGCCCGGTCCCTTCGCCAGGCCGGATACCAGGCGGAGGTGCTGGAGGCGGGGGATGGGGCGGAGGGCCTGCAGGTCCTCGATTCGGCCGGGCCCGTCGACCTGATCATCTGCGACTGGAACATGCCGGGAATGGACGGCCTCGAATTTGTCCGGGCGGTGCGGGCCCGGCAGCGGGAAAAGAACCTGCCCCGGATTCCCATCCTCATGGTCACCAGCCAGGGAACCCAGGAGCAGGTGGCCCGGGCCCGGGAGGCCGGGGTGGATACCCTGCTGGTAAAGCCGGTTACGGCCGAGGCCCTGGCCGTGAGCCTGGAGATGCTCCTTAAGCCGGCGGTAGGAGGCTAAAGGGATGAGCCCGGCAACCCTCGAGTTTCCCCCAAATGCCCCCCTGGTTCCCCGGCCGGGGGTGCCCGAGCTCTACCGGCCGGTGGTCCTGGAGCGTCACCTGTTCCCCTCGGTGGCCGAGGCCGTGGGCCTGCTCTTGGGCATCCCAGTGGGGTTTATCCCCGGCTCGGTGGTGGCGGCCCCCTGGACGGCGGCGGCCCTAGCCGCCGGGGGGTGGGCGGTGGCCCGGCTGAGCGTCAACCTGGGGCCGGAAAAGCTTTCGGCCTTTCTCATTCAGCCGCTGGAGGTGGCCCTCGAATGGGGGGCCGTCGGCCTGCGGCGGCCCCCGGCCGGAAGGGAGGGGCCCCGGTTCGACCGGAGCGGCCGGGTTGAGCTGAGCGAAGCCAACCGCCAGGACCTGATGGCCTACGCCGAAATCTGCAACGTGGTGGCCTGCGGCGTCCTGGCCCGGTGGTGGGAAGAGCAGCTGGGCCGAAGCCTGTACGTCCTCCTGGAGGAGGTGGTCGGGGCCCACGGGGGCGGCCTCCCCGAAGGCCTTCAGGCCGACGGCTTCGCGGCCGTGCAGGGGCTCTTCGGCTACCAGGAGCGGCCGGCCCCGCCCAAGGCCAGCCCGGCGGACTACGAGCGGCGCACCCCCTGGCTCCTGGTGATGCCCGAAGGCCTGGCGGAGGCGGCCATCTGGCGGGCGCCGGACGGCACCGGCCCGGAGAAGACCGCGTGGCTACTGCAGACCGGCCGCTGGCGCCGGCTGCCGGGCAGATAAACGTTTAAGGAGGCGTCTTATGAAGCTGTGGGGCAACCTCTCCCTCAAAGGGAAGGTGCTCGGGGTGGTGGGGGCGGTCCTGCTGATTATGGCCGGACTCAACTTTTTCACTTACCTTACGGTCAGGCAGGCGGATGAGACCACCGAGTGGGTGGTCCACACCTACAAGGTGATCGGCCTGGCCAACGATGCCCTCCTTGCCCTCGTCAACATGGAGACGGGGTACCGGGGCTTTCTGGTCACCGGCCGGGACGAGTTTTTACAGCCCTACCAGGAAGGCCAGCGGGCCTACGCCGAGGCCCTGCGCCGGCTCCAGACGGAGACGGCCGACAACCCGGCCCAGGTCCAGCGCTGGTGGGAGGTCGAACAGCGGGCGGCCGCCTGGCAGCGGGAGGTTACCGAGCCGGGAATTCAGCTTCGGCGGGACGTAAACGCCGGAAAGCTTCTGGCCGAAGAGGTCGCCCGCTACGAAGGCAGCGGCCAGGGCAAGAAGCACTTCGACGGGATGCGGGCCGTCTTTGCCGAGGCCGTCCAAACCGAGCGGGACCTGCTGGACAGGCGGCTGGCCCAGAGCCGGCAGGCAAGTAGCCTTCTTCAGACCCTGCTGCTGTGGGGCACCCTGGCCGCCGTCGTCGGCGGCCTCGGGCTCGGGTTCGTGACCAGCTCGGCCCTTTCCCGGTCGCTGGGCCGGGTGGTGGGCAGCATCGACCGGCTGGTGGCCGAGGATATCGCCGCCTTCCGGGACGCCCTGAGCCGGCTCCGGGATGGGGACCTGGGGGCCCGGACCGAGACCGCGGTGGAGCCCCTCCCGGCCGGGGGCAGCGACGAGGTGGGGCGGCTCTCGGCCGCTTTTAACTCGATGGTGGAAAGCTTCCGGAAGATGGGCGAAGACTTTAACGGCACCGTGGCCGGCCTTGCCCAGCTGGTCGGCGAGGTCCGCCGGGCCGCCGACGAGGTGAGCGGGGCGGCCGCCCAAAACCACCAGCTCACCGAGCAGATGTCGGCCGCCGCCCAGGAGGTGGCCGGCACCGTCCAGAGCGTGGCCCAGGGCTCGGCCCGCCAGGCCGAGCAGGTGGCCTCGGCCAGCAACGGCTTCGAACAGCTCACCCAGACCATTCAGGCCGTGGCCCGGGGCGCCCAGGAGCAGGCCCGGGCCGTACAGCGGGCGGCCGACCTGACCCAGACCATCGCCGAGCAGAACACCCAGATGGCCCAGGCCGCCTCGGCCGGCCTCAAGTCGAGCCAGGCCAGCGCCGAGCGGGCCCGGGCCGGGGCGGAGCGGGTCCGGTCGGCCATCCAGGCCCTGGAAGCCGTCAAGGAGCGGGTGGCCGTCGCCCAGCAGAAGGTGAACGACATGGGCGAGCGCTCGGAGCGGATCGGGGCCATCGTTAAGGTCATCGAAGATATCACCGAGCAGACCAACCTGCTGGCCCTCAATGCCGCCATCGAGGCGGCCCGGGCGGGCGAGGCGGGGAAGGGCTTTGCGGTGGTGGCCGAGGAGGTCCGCAAGCTGGCCGAGCGGGCGGCCGCCTCCACCCAGGAGATCGTGGCCCTGGTGCAGGGGGTTCAGGCCGCCGCCCACGAGGCCGTGGCCACCATGGGCGACGTGGCCCGGGACGTGGTGGCCACGGCCGAGGGCGCCGGGGAGATGCGGTCGGTCTTCAACGAGATCGTCCGGGCCGCCGAGGAAGTGGAGCAGCTTTCGGGCAAGATCGTGGGCCTGGCCGAGGGGGTGGCCCGGAGCAGCCAGGAGCTCCGGACCAGCATGGAAGACACGGCCGCCATCGTCGAGGAGACCGGGACGGCCGCGGCCGAGATGGCGTCGGCGGCCGAGGAGATCCGGCAGGCGATGCAGGCCGTAAGCACCGTTACCGAGCAGAATGCGGCCGCCGCCGAGGAGGTATCGGCCGCGGCCGAGGAGATCGCCACCCAGCTCGGGGAAATAACGGCCTCGGCCAAGGCCCTCCAGGACCTGGCCCAGACCCTCCAGGAGCTGACCGGGCGCTTCCGGCTGGCGGCCGAAGGGCCCGCCCCCGTCGGCGGCCGGCGGCCCCTGGCCCCGCCCGCCGCCCCACCCCGTCCTGAGGGGAACGGCCGCCTGGCCCGGGCCGGCCGGACATCCCTGCGGGGTCTTTAAGGAGGACCGGCCGTGGTCGGCGGCTACGACGAGGACGTCCTGAAGCTTTTCATCGAGGAGACTCAGGAGCGGCTCGGGCTGCTGGAGCCCCTCCTGGTGGAGCTGGAGCGGTCCGAGCCCGGGCCGGGTCGGGAGGCGATTCTCAACGAGGTCTTCCGTCACCTTCACTCCACCAAAGGCAATGCCGGCTACCTCGGCCTGACCGACCTGGTGGAGGCCCTCCATGCCGCCGAGCACCTGGTCGACCGGATGCGTAAGGGGGCGGAAGTCCGGGCCGAGCACGTGGACCTGCTGCTTCAGGCGGTCGGCCTCCTCAGAAATTACCTGGCGGCCCTGGCCTCCGGCTCGGCCCCTCCCCGGGCGGCGGGCCTCGCCGCCCGGGTGAAGGAGGCCGCCTCCGGCCTTTCGGCCGAGGCCCCAATCCCGTCCGCCGCCGGGCCGGGGCCGGCCGAAAGCTTAGACACCTTTCAGACCTCCACCGTCCGGGTACCGGTCGGGGTCCTCGACCGCCTGGGGCGGCTGGCCGAGGAGATGCTGGTCACCCGCAACCGCATAAGCAGCCTCTCGGCCAGCCTGGAGCACCGGGAGCTGGTGGCCGCGGCCAAGAAGCTGAGCACAATGGTCTCGGAACTGCAGGATATCGCCGCCCTGACCCGGCTTCAGCCCATCGGAAGCACCTTTGGGCAGATGCGGCGGGTGGTTCGGGATGCCGCCCGGGCCACCGGCAAGGAAGTGGAGCTGGTGGTGGAGGGCGGGGAGCTGGAGGTCGACCGGCGGATCCTGCAGGGGCTCCGGGACCCCCTCGTCCACCTCCTGCGGAACGCGGTGGACCACGGCATCGAGCTTCCCGAGAGCAGGGCGGCCGCGGGCAAGCCGGCCCGGGGCCGGGTCTGGCTCCGGGCCGCCCGGGAGGGGTCCAACCTGGTGGTCGAGGTGGCCGACGACGGCCGAGGCATCGACTTCGAGGCGGTCAGGCGCAAAGCGGTGGAGCAGGGGCTCGTCTCGGCCCTGGAAGCCGGCCGCCTTGGGGAGGAGGAGCTGGTGAAGCTGCTGCTCCGGCCGGGTTTCACCACCCGGGAGGAGGCCACCGAGGTCTCGGGGCGGGGGGTGGGGCTGGACGTGGTGGCCGTAAAGACCCAGGAGCTGGGCGGCGGCGTCGAGGTGCGCTCGGCCCGGGGCCAGGGCACCCGGGTTCGGCTGGTGGTCCCCACGTCGGTCTCCGTGATCAACGCCCTGGTCTTTTCGGCCCGGGGCTACCTGCTCGGCCTGCCCTACAGCTTCGTCCAGGAGATCGTCCTCATCGACGAGGGCCAGGTGGAGCGGTATGGGGCCCAGGAAGCCTTCCGGCTGCGGGACCGGCTTGTCCCCCTCTTCACCCTGGACGCCTGGCCGGACCGCCGGCCCGAAGGGGGCGCCGACGGCCGGCGGACCAAGCGCTACGTCCTCGTCCTGCGCCAGGGGGAGCTGGTGGCCGGCCTCTGGTGCGACGGAATCGCCCGGTTCGAGGAGCTCATCGTCAAGCCGCCCGGCGCGGGCCTCCGGGAGGTGGACGCCATCTCCGGCCTGGCCTCCCTGGGGACGGGCGAAATCGTCCTCATTCTGGAACCCGACAAGCTGCTGGCCGGGGCCGGCCTGCGACCGGCGGGGACCGAGGCCGAGGGCGAAAACCTGCCGGTTTCGGTTCGGACGGCCGAAACCCCGGCTGAGCGGATGATCCTGGTTCAGGGCTACGGCGAGTACCGTTACGGGCTGCCCGTTCGGCTGGTCTCCCGCATCGTCAGGTTCGGGGCCGGGGACCTGGCGGCGGTGGGGGACCGGGCCTACGTTAAGCTGGACGGGGGTCTTATACCCCTCATCGACCTGGACCGGGCCCTGGGCCTCGGCCCCGGCGGACCCGGCCGGGGGATCGGCCTCATCCTCACCGGCGACCGCCACCCCGTCGCCCTGTCGGTAAGCCGGGTGGTGCGCATCGGCCCGGCGGACGGCACCGCCCGGCCGGCGGAACACCGGCTGCTGGTGGGCCTCCTCCATCTGGAGGACGGCGTCTACCTGCTGCCGGACATCGCCGGGCTGGTGAACGAGCAGGTGAGGGGCTTTTTCGGGGCCGAGGCGGCCGGGGCCCAAGGGATTTCCGGCCGGGTCCTCATCGTCGACGACAGCGCCTTTTTCCGGGACTCCCTCGAGGCCGCCCTTAAGAGCGCCGGCTTCGAGGTGGTGGCGGCCGATACCGTCGAGGCCGCCCTAGACCGCCTCTTCATCGACGGCAACTTCAACCTGGTGGTCGCCGACTACATGTTGCCGGGACGCTCCGGCCTGGACCTGATTCAGGCCATTCGCTCGGCCGAGGACCCGGTGGCCCAGGTCCCCATCGTGGTGGTCTCCCGCTACCTGGCGGAGGCCCCTGACCTGCTGGTAAAACTTAAGGCCGCCGGGGCCGACGAGGTGGTGGCCAAGTTTGACCGGCTCGACTTTCCGGCCTTCCTGGAACTGGTGCGGCGTCTGGTCGGCGGACGGGCCGAAAGGGTCGGGCCGACGGAGACCGGGGCGCCGAAGCCGGCCCAGGACCCCGCCGGCTACCACGTTCTGGCCGTGCGGGCGGGAACCCAGGTCTTCGGCCTGCCCATCGGGCAGGTGCGGGAGATCCTGACCCTGGAGGGCCTCACCCCGATGCCCGTGGAGCGGCCGGGCTTTCTGGGCCTGGCCAACATTCGGGGGGAGGTAGTCCCCGTCTTCGACCTTAAGGCCGTCCTCGACGGGGTTTCCGGCCGCCCGGCCGTCGGGCCGACGTGGTGGTGATCACGGCCTTCGGGCCGACGGTTTTGCGGGCCGAGGGTATTCTGGGAACCGTCCGGGGTGAGGCGGGGGAGTTAAGGCCGCCGGCCGGGGACCCCGGCCCCCTCGGCCACCTGGTGGCCGGGGTCGCCCCCATGCCCGGGTATCTGCTGCAGATTCTCGACCTGGAAGGGCTGGCCGCCGTCTGCCTGGGCCACGCCTAGGCCCCGCCCATTGTCCCGCCGCCGGCGCTGGTGTAATATCGTTGGAGATGCCGGCGGGATTTAACCGGCTGGCCGACCTGGTGGTTTCGGCCCGCCCGAAGCAGTGGCTTAAGAACGGGGTGCTCATTCTGCCCCTGGTCTTTTCAGTCAACCTTTACTGGCACCCCAGCAACTGGCCCGAACTTTTCCGGATGGCGACCACCGTCCTGGCGGCCGTCGTGCTATTTTCCGCCTTAACCGCCGCCCAGTACCTTTTCAACGACCTGGTGGACCTGCCGGGGGACCGGCTCCACCCCCTCAAGGCGAAGCGGCCCCTGGCGGCGGGGCGGCTCGACCCCAAACTGGCGGCCGGGGCCGCCGTGGGGCTGGCCCTTTTCGCGGTGGGGGGCGGCCTGGCTTTAAACCCCCTCTTCGGGCTGCTGGAGGTTGCCTACCTGGGCCTGATGGTGCTCTACACCTTGGTCTTGAAGCGTCAGGTGCTTCTGGACGTCTTTGCCATCGCCGGCGGCTTCGTTATTCGGGCGGTGGCCGGGGCGGTGGTGATCAACGTCCCCGTTTCCCCCTGGCTCTACCTCTGCGTCGTCCTCGGCGCCCTTTTCCTGGGGTTCGGCAAGCGCCGCCATGAGCTTCTTTTGCTGGAAAATAATGCCGGCCGGCACCGGCCCAGCCTGGACGAGTACAGCGTTGCCCTCCTCGACCAGATCCTCGGGGTGGTGGCCACCGCCACGGTGGTGGCCTACTCCCTCTACACCTTTACGGCCGAGACCCTGCCCCGCAACAAGGCGATGATGCTGACCATCCCCTTTGTCCTTTACGGGGTGCTGCGGTATTTTTACCTGATTCACCAGCGGAACCTGGGCGGGAGCCCCGAAGAGGCCCTCCTTTCGGACCGTCCCCTCCTGGCCACGGTGGTCCTGTGGCTCTTAGCCTCCATGGCCGTCTTATACGTCTTCCGGGGAAGCTGAAGGCGGCGGTCCCCGGTCCGGGCCTTTGCCGGGCCGCAAGGCCGGCGCCCGCCAGCCGGCTGCGACCAATCTTCCGCCACGACTTCCGCTGGCACGGCCACCGGTGCCCGACGACCGGTTCGCGGCGAGCGGGCTGGCTTGGGCCCGACGGCTCGAACAGAAGCGGGCCCATGACGCCTTTTACGCGGCCTTGGCAGCCGGGTGGTGAAGGCCTTACGGCCGCAGGGCATCACCCGGCCCACTGGGTCGGGGAAAATTGATTCGTCTGAGGGCCGCCTGGTAGTCTTCCCAGGTGTCGATGTCTAAAAAGACCTCATCGGACCCGACCGGCACCGCCGCCACCCGGTCGGCGTAGCGCTGAATCAGCACCCGTCCGCCCCGGTCCCCCCGCAGGCCGAGCAGTTCGACGAAAAGGGTCCGGCCGAAAAGGACGGGATTGCCCGGCCGGCCCGGAGCCTGGGGCAGAACGATGGGCCGGCCCGTTCGCCGGTAGGCCTCCACCACCGACCTCACCAGCTCCGGGGAGATGAAGGGCTGGTCTACCAGCAGAAAGACCACCGCCTCGGTGCCGGGGGGCAAGGCCCCCAGGGCGGCCTGAACCGATGTGCTCTGGCCGAGGCCGAAATAGTAGTTATAAACCAGGTCGACGGGCAGGCCCCGGAGGGCCCGGCGCACCTCCTCGGCCTGCGGCCCCACCACCACGATGACCCGGTCCAGACCCGACCGGAGGGCCACCTCGGCCAGGTGCCGGACCAGGGGCCGGCCGTGCCAGTCAAGCAAAGCCTTTGGCCGGCCCAGGCGGCTCCCGATTCCGGCGGCCAGAAGCGCCCCGACGATCACGCCCCCTTCACCTCCGCGGCCGCCGGCCGCGGCCGGCGCCCAAGCTCGGCCTGCCGGCGCACGGCGATAATCTCGGCCAGAATGCTCACGGCGATCTCCTCCGGGGTGATGGCCCCGATGTTGAGGCCGATGGGGGCATAAATGCGGCTTATCTGCTCGTCGCTAAATCCCCACGACCTCAGCTTTTCGACCCTTTCGGCGTGGGTCTTTCGGGCGCCGATGGCCCCGATGTACCGGGCCGGGGAGTTGAGGGCGGCCCTAAGGGCGGGCTCGTCGATCTTCGGGTCGTGGGTGAGAATGGCTATATACGTGGACCGGTCGACCCCGACCCGGGCCAGGGCCTCCTCGGGCCAGGCGACCAGGATTTCGTCGGCGGTGGGGAATCGCTCCCGGTTGGCAAACTTGGCCCGGGGGTCGGCCACTACCACCCGGAACCCGACCTCCTTGGCCATCCTGGCCAGGGGGATGGCGGTGTGCACCCCGCCGAGAATCACCAGCTTGGGGGGCGCCGGGTAAGGGTCGAAGAAGACCTCCGCCTCCTCGGCCCCGAGCCGGTAAACCTTAAGCTCGGGCCGCTCGGCCTCCAGGGCCTTCAGGGCGTCGGCCGCCACCTGCCGGTCCAGGTCGGGGTCGCCTAAGGAGCCCAGGACCGAGCCGTCGTCCAGGATCAGGGCCTTGCGCCCGAGCAGCCTTTCGGAACGGACGACGGTGGCCACCACCGCCGGGGCCTGGGACTCCAGGCGGCCCTTGAGGGCCCCGTAGACCTCCGGGGCGGCGTCGAGGGGCTCGATGAACACGTGGATTATTCCCCCGCAGGCCAGGCCCACCTCCCAGAGCATGTCCTGGGTTATGCCGTAGCTTACAAGTTTCGGGCGGCCGGTTTTTAAAACCTCCAGGGCCTCGTCGATGACCGCCAGCTCGACGCAGCCGCCGCTCACCGACCCGGCAAAATCGGCGGTTTCGGCCACGGCCATCTTTGCCCCGGCCGGCCGGGGGGCCGAGCCGTAGGCCCTCACCACCGTGGCGACGGCCACCTTGAGGCCCCCCTGGCGCCAGCTTTCCATTTCGGCGATGACTTCCTGCATTCCCGTCTCCCTCCTTCTTCAGCGGACGGCCGCCGGCAGGCTTACCCGCTGGCGGCGGGGAGGTCGCCGTTCCCCAAGGTCAGAAAGCAGCTTGCCCAGCTCCTCCAGGCTTTCGATGTTGTGGGCCGGGAGGAAGTCGTCCACAAAGGGCAGGGCCGCCTGCAGGCCCCGGGCCAGGGGCTCGAAGCCCCGCATCCCGGCCAAGGGGTTAAGCCAGATCAGCCGGTGGCAGCTGCGCTGAAGCCGGGCCATCTCCCGGGCCAGCAGGGAGACGTCCCCCCGGTCCCAGCCGTCGCTGATGATGAGGACCACGGCCCCCTGCCCCAGGACCCGCCGGGCCCATTTGTAATTAAACGTCTTGATGGCGTCCCCGATCCGGGTTCCCCCCGACCAGTCGTCCACCACCCGGACCACCTCGGCCAGGGCCTCGTCGATATCCTTGCGCCGGAGCTGCCGGGTAATACGAGTGAGCCGCGTTCCGAAAACAAAGGCTTCAACCCGGTCAAGGCCGTTGGTGAGGGTGTGCACGAAATGGAGGAGCATTCGGCTGTAGCGTTCCATGGAGCCGCTGATGTCGCACAGCACGACCAGGGGCCGGGGCTTAAATTTCGGCTCCCGAAACGCCAGCTCCATCAGCTCGCCCCCGTGGCGCAGATTCTTGCGGATGAGCCGCCGGAAATCGGGATGGCGCCGGTCGCGCCCGGGCCGGTGCCGGCGGGTCCGACGGGGGCTTATCCGCCAGACCAGCGTCTTCATCAACGCCTTCGCCTGCTGAACCTCTTCCCAGGTGAAGGCCTCGAAGTTCTTCTTGCGCAGGACCTCCACCGGGCTGTAAGTGAGCTGCCTTTCGAGAACCACCAGCTCGTCCCGCTTCCGCTCCGGGGGCCGCTCATTGGCCGGGCGGAACATCTCCAGGGGAGGCATCCGGAGCTGGCGGCGGACCAGCTCGGGGTTTACCTCCACCGGGATGAGGAGGGGATTTCGGCGGGGCCGCCAGAAGTACTCAAAGGCCAGGTCGAAAATGGGCAGCTCTTCCCGGCGGCTCACCAGAATGGCCCGGGCGGCGTAGAAGAACTCCTGCCGGTTGGTTATGTCGATATGCTTGAGGGCCTCGCCCAGGGTGATAATCTGTCCCGGGCCGACCTCCAGGCCCAGGGCCCGGAGGAACCGGCCGAAAAGCACCAGGTGTTCGAAAAGGTGGCCTCCCGGGGTTTCCCCGTCGGCTCTGGGCACCGCGTTCATGGGCCGTCAGCGCTCGGGCCGGGGCACGGCCTCCGCCTGCCTCACCCGCTCGAGAAGGTCGCGGACAACCCCGCCCCGCACCCGGGCAATATCCTCCTGATATTTAAGGATGACCCCGAGGGTGGAATCCACCGCCTCCTCGGAGAGGTCCTGCCGGTCCAGGGCGGCCAGGGCCGCCGCCCAGTCCAGGGTTTCGGCGACCCCCGGGACCTTGTAAAGCTCGACCCGGCGCAGCTCCTGGATAAAGGTCACCAGCTGGCGGGCCAGCCGCTCCGAAACCTCCGGGGCCCGGGTCCGCACGATGGCCAGCTCCTTATCAAAGGTCGGGTAATCAATCCAGTAGTAGATGCACCGGCGCTTCAAGGCGTCGTGGATCTCCCGGGTCCGATTCGAGGTTATGACCACCACCGGGGGCCGGCTCGCCCGGATGGTGCCGAGCTCCGGGATGGTGATCTGCCAGTCCGACAAAACCTCCAGGAGGAAGGCCTCGAACTCTTCGTCGGCCCGGTCCAGCTCGTCGATGAGGAGTACCGGCGGCCGGGGCTGGCTGTCTTCGATGGCCTGAAGAAGGGGCCGCTTGAGCAGGAACTCGGGCCGGAAGATGTCGGCTAAAAACTCTTCCCGGGACCCCTTCTGCCCGCCGGCCTCGATGAGGCGGAGCTCCAGGAGCTGGCGGGGGTAATTCCACTCGTAGACGGCGGTGTTTACGTCAAGGCCCTCGTAGCACTGGAGCCGGATCAGCCGGGTCCCCAGGGCCGAGGCCAGGACCTTGGCGATCTCCGTCTTGCCGACGCCGGCTTCCCCCTCCAGGAAGAGGGGCTTATTGAGCTTAAGGGCCAGGAATATTGCCGTGGCGAGGCCCAGGTCGGCAACGTATTTCTGCTCCTGCAGGGCCTGCTGAACTTCGCGGGGCGAATTCATCATGGGCAGGTCTTGTTCGCTTTCTTTCGGGTGTTTCTACGAACATTATACCCCGTCCGGGCGGTCGGCGGCGCTTAGAAATGGCCGGGGGCGGGAAGAGGACTCCCCGCCCCCTTGCCGGGTAGCGAAGCTGAGGCGCGCTGGATTGGCAGCCGGTTGGTTTCCCTTCCAGGGGCAGTTGGGCCCGAACCCAGCGCCCAATTACACTTTTTTGGGCAAAAATCGGCCCAGGATCATCCGGGAAAATACGGAATTTGGGTTCGGCCGGTACGGAGTTTTAGCCGGGGTCGGCCCCCTGCGCCTTCACCCAGGCGGCGACGGCGGCCCGGGAGTTAACCCGCAGCTTGGCCATAATGTTGGCCCCATGGGACTCCACCGTCCGCTCCCCGATTACCAGGGCGTCGGCAATTTCCCGGTTGCTCTTCCCCTGGTTCACCAGGGCGGCCACCTGCCACTCCCTGGGGGTTAAGCCGCCCCGGGAGGCCTCGGGGGCGCCCCGACCGGTGGACGGCACGAGACCAAACGCCCGGCTGACAAACTTACTCCGCAGACGTTCGTCGGCAATGCCCCCGGCCAGCCCCTGGACCACCCGCCGGGCCGGCAGCAGGTGGTCCGCGGCCTCCTCCCGACGGCCCCACGCCCGGTAAAGCCGGCCGAGCTCGGCGTGAAGCCGCCAGACCCAGCCGGGGAAGCCCCGTTCCGAGGCGCACCTTTCGGCCGCCAGAAGAACCCCTTCGGCCTCGGCGTACCGCCCCAGCCGAACGAGGGCCGCCCCCTGCAGGGCCCAGAGGCGGGGCACCACCGTATCCGGCCCCAGGTTCCGGGTCGACTCCCGCAGTTTCAGCACCACCTCGAGGGCCAGCCCCGGGTCGTTCTCGGCCAGGGCCAGCTCGGCCCGGGCGCCCCAGGCCTGGCGCTGCCAGCGGGTGCGGGCGGGGGTGTCCGGCCTCAGAATCCGGCCCAGCAACGGCCGGGCCGTGTCCAGGCCGCCCTGGGCAATGCACGTAAGGACGAGGCCGGCGGTCACATAGCCGGCCCACAGGTCCGAACCGAGGCCGGCCAGCAGTTCGTAGGCCCTTTCGAACTGGGACCGGGCCTCTTCCCAGGCGAGAACCTCCAGGTAAAGCCGGCCCAGGCTCCGGCAGGCCGCCACCAGCCACTGGCGGTGGCCGATATCTTCGGCCAGCCTCAGGGCCGTCTCCCCCGTTTGCAGGGCCTGGCGGTTGCTTCCCTTCACGATTAACGGCAGGGCCAGCTCCGCCAGGGCGAACACTTCCCCGGCCCGCCAACCAATGGCCCGGGCGACCCTCATGGCCTCTTCCCCGGCGGCCACCGACTGGTTTAGACCCAGGCCCGGCACTTCCAGGCTGTGCTGATGGCCCGGACCGCACATACTGAGGTTAGCCAGGGTCTCCGCCAGCCCCGGTCGGTCGTCCAGCCGACGGAAGAGGGCGGCGGCGTCCTCAAAGTAGGCCCGGGCCCGCACCACATCCCCGTCGAAATGGGTGGCCATGCCCAGCAGGTCCAGGGTGGAGGCTACCCCCCTAAGGTTGTTAAGTCTTTCAAAGATGCCGAGGGCCTCCTGGTGAAACCCGGCCGCCCGCCCCGGCTCCCCCAACTGGGCATGCCAGCTTCCCGCCGCGTTCAGGGTTTCGGCCAGGGCGTCCGGGTCATCCCGGCCCCGGACCAGGGTCAGGGCCGCCCCCAGGTATTCCCCGGCCAGCCCCGGGTCCCGGGCCGCCCACAGGAGTCCCAGGTCGAGGAGCGCCCGCCACGCCCAGGCCCGGTCGCCGGCATCCCGGGCCTGCCGAAGAACCTCCTCGTAATCGGCCCGGGCCGCTTCGGGATAGCCCACCGTCTCCCGGACCCTGCCCCGGGCCCGCAAGGCCCCCAGGGGCACCGGAATCTTCAGGTGTGCGGCCGCCTCTAAGGCCCGGTTAAGGTGTTCGATGGCTTCGTGGGGGGCGTAAAAAGTCTGGGCTCGCTCGGCCGCTCGCAGGGAAAACTCCAGCGCCTTATCCCAGCATCCGGCGGCGTGGTAATGATAGGCCAGGTCGCCGGGGTCGGCGCCGGCCTTTTCCAGGACGGCCACCATCCGCCGGTGCAGGGCCCGCCGCTCCCCCGACAGCAGGCCGGTGTGTATCGCCCCCGGGTAAGGGGATGGCGGAAGGCGAACCGCCCCGGGGCCTCCTCGGCCACGAGCTGGGCCCGGACCAGCTCCGAGAGGCGGTCCAGCAGGGTGCCCTCGTCTTCTCCGCTCAGTTCCCCCAGGATGCCCAGGTCGAAGCGGCGGCCGGCCACTGCCCCAAGATTCAAGAGGGCCCTGGCGTCGGGGCTGAGCCGGGGCAACCGCTGGCGGACGGCCTCATGGACGTTGCGGGGAACGGCCAGTCCCTCCGGGGGGCCCATTCAACCCCGGCTTCTGTTCGCAGGATTAAACCGCCGGTCGCCCAGCCCTTAAGGGCCTCCTCTATAAAGAAGGGGTTGCCTTCGGTCAGCCGGTAAAGGAGGTCTAACACCCGGGGCGGCACCCGCTGCGGGCTCCCCAGGATCGCCCGCACCATCCGCTCCACCTCCGCCGGCCCCAGGGGTCGGAGCACCACCTCGGTGGCCAGCCGCTCCCGGTTAAGTCGGCCGAGAAAATCGGCCGGCCAGCCTGCCTCGCCCAACCGGTAACTGAGCAGGGCGACGGCGGGCCGAGTCGGGATTCGGCGGGCCAATTCCAGGCTCACGCCGTCGGCCCAGTGGAGGTCCTCAAAGACCACCAGCAGCGACCCGTCCCCGGCCAGCCGGGTCAGGAATTGGAGCAGAACTTCGAAAAGGCGGCGGCTTTCAGCCTGGGGCTCCAGGGCCGGGCTGGGACGAACACCGGGCAAAAGCAGGCCCAGCTCCGGGACCAGCTTTACCAGCTCCGACCCCAAAGCTTCCACCAGCCGGGCAACCTCGGGCGGCCTCCGCTCAAAGAAGCAGGCCCGCAGGCCGTCGATTATCGGGGCAAAAGGAAAGGAGGTATCAGGCTCAAAGCAGCAGCCGCGGCAGGTGGCAAAGCCAAGCCGCCGGGCCTGCCGGGTAACCTCTCCAAGCAGGCGACTTTTGCCGACCCCCGCCTCGCCGGCAACCAGAATTACCTGTCCGACCCCCTTCCGGGTCGACTCCAGGGTGGCCCTTAAAAAATCCAGCTCACCGTCCCGGCCGACCAAAAGGGGCGAAACCACCGCCCGGTCGGGGAGGAGCATCCTAGACCACTAACCCGGCCCCGTTCCCGCCAGGCGGGACCGGGTCCGAAAAGAGCTGCAAACCGTGGCCCCTTACGTACCGCTGGTTAATTATAACCCCGAAATGCTAAGCCCGTCCGCGAATTTTGTTAAGATTTGTTAAAATTTCGCGGACATCTCCCATAACCGCAAACTCTTCGAAGGCATATCTGGCCTTACGCCGCCAGTTGGGCCGCTCCCAGGAGGTTCCGGGCACGTTCTGGGGCCTTTCCTCCAGCCAGAGGTCCTCAAGGTTTACCAGAACCAGGGCCGCCTCGCTCCGGCCCAGGAAGGTCAGCAGTCCCCGAAGGACCGCCGCCGGGTGGTCCTCATCCGGACTCAGAAGCCCGGCCGCCCGCAAGAAGGCCAAAACCCCGGCCCGGAGCTCCTGCCGGGCAGCCTCCTCCGCCGCCGCCCGGGCGTCGTCCAGCAGCCCCAGCTCCCGCCGGTCGGCGATATCCCGGCCGGACCAGAAGCCGGCAAAGGTCGGGGTGTCGTGGGTGTTGAGGCCTGCCACGCAGTTGGGCCCGGGGGGCCGGGGCGGGCCGTCGGCCCGGAGCTCGAACTGCAAAACGTACATCCCCAGCAGGCCGTGGCGCTCCAGGGCGGGGTTTACCTCGGGGGGTACCGTCCCCAGGTTCTCCCCGACCACCCCACAGCCGGTCCGGACCGATTCCAGGGTCACGACGGCGTAGAGCTCCTCGGCCGGGTACCGAACGTAGACCCCGTCCCGGGCGTCCAGGCCGGGAGGCAGCCAGAAGAGTCGGTGAAGGCCCATCACGTGGTCCACCCGAAGCAGGGCCGCCCGGCGCATGGGGTGGCGCAGGGCCGCGACAAAGTAGGCGTAGCCGGCGGCCCGAAGCCGCTCCGGGTGCAGGGGCGGAAAGCCCCAGTCCTGCCCGCCGGTAAAGAACATGTCCGGGGGCGCCCCGGCCCGGGTTCCCAGGACGAAAAGCTCCCGGTGACGCCAGACGTCGTAGCCGTCCGGGTGGACGCCCAGGGGCAGGTCCAGGTAAAGGCCGGGAAGGGCCGCCAGCTGGCGCTCCGCCAGCCACTGGGCGTAGAGGTGATACCGGAAGGCCCCCTCGTCAAAATCCCCGGGCCCCACCCGGCCGGAGCGGAGGGCCTCGGGCCAGGCGCCCCACCCGGTCCGGCGCCGCTCCCCAACGGCCCGGAAGCGGGCGTAGTCTTCCACCTCCGGCCGCTCCCTTAAAAAGGCCCGGAAATCGGGGTGGTCAGGGTAGCGGCCGAAAAAGTCCTCGGCCAGCAGGCTCAGAACCCGCCGCTTGAGGCCGTAAGCCCGCCGGTAGTCCACCAGCGGCCCGGCCCGCAGCCCCTCCAGGGCCGACCGGAACTCGGGGTCGGACGTCAACCCCCGGGCCGCCCCGCACTCCCCGAAGTTAGGGGCGGCCGTCGGGTCGACGTAAAGGTCGTTCCAGAAGAGCCGGCTCACCGGGGCGTAAGGACTGGGCTCGAAGGGCCCGTCCAGAAAGGCGGCCAGAACCGGCAAAATCCCCACCACCCGGCCCCCGAGGCCGGTTACCCCATGGGCGAAGGCCCGAAGGTCGGTAAAATCCCCCAGCCCCCAGCTTCGGGCCGTCTGCAGGGCGTAGAGGGGCAGGAAGACCCCCCAGCTCCGGCCGGAAAAGGGGGCAGCCCTGAGGGGGGCCGATATCACCAGGGCCTCGGCCCCGGCTCCGGGCCCGGCTTCCACCCGGAGCCGGTGGTAGCCGAGGGGCAGCGGACCCGGCAGGCCCACGGCCCGCTCCGCCCCGGTCCCGTCGGGCCCGCGCCCCAGGACCGGGCAGGCCCCCAGGTCGACGTCGAGGGGGCGGACCTCGCCCCCCTCCAGTTCCAGGCTCAGCCGAACCCGGCCCGAATCGAGGCCCTCAGGCACCCGCAACCCGATGGGTCCCGGCCGGCCGTCCCAGGCGACGTAGACGGGCTCTAAGGGCCTTTGCCAGCGGCCCAGCCGCCGTTCCCGCAAAAGCATCCCGGCCTCCTCGGGCCTTTCGATGGGGATGCCGAAGGCCCGGAGGGCGGCCAGGAGGCGGTCGGGACCGGCCCGGACCCGGCGGCCGGCGATGTCCCGGTAGCTGGTGTAAATGCCGCAGTCCCGGGCCAGCCGGTAAAGGTCCAGAAGCCGCTGAAGTTCCACCGGCCTATTTTAACCCGGCCCGGGGCCCGGGCCGCGGCCAAAGATATAATCAAACTGGGGATGGACGAAAAAAGCCTTATTAACCTCGAACTTCCCAAAGTTCGGGAGCGGCTGGCCGCCCACACCGCCTTTCCCCCGGCCCGGGAGCTGGCCTTAAGCCTCATGCCCGCCACCGAATTCGGGGAGGTTGAGGCCGCCCTGGAACTCACCCGGGAGGCGACCCGGCTGCTGGATGCCCGGCCGGAATTCGATATTGGGGAGGCCGCGGATATCCGGCCCATTATCGAGCGGGCCGAGCGGGGCGGGGTCCTGGACCCGCCGGCCCTCCTGGACGTCGTCCGGACCCTGGCCGCCGGCCGGCGGGTCCGGGCGGAGCTTACGGCCCGGGCCGGCGCCTACCCCCGGCTGGCGGCCATCGCCGCCGGCATCCACCGGCTGGAGGGGCTCCAGCGGGAAATCGAGCAGGTTATCGGGCCCCGGGCCGAGGTTCGGGATGAGGCCAGCCCCCTCCTGGCCCGGGTTCGGGCCCGGCGCCGGGAGGTCCAGGAGCAGATCACCCGGACCCTCCAGGGGATCGTCGAATCCCCGGCCGGCCGTCAGGCCCTCCAGGAGGGGGTCATCACCCTCCGCAACGGCCGATTTGTGGTCCCGGTCCGGGCCGACCAGCGGGGGGCCATTCCGGGGCTGGTTCAGGACGTCTCGGCCCGGGGCGCCACCCTTTTCGTCGAGCCCCTGGCCGTCGTCGAACTCAACAACCTCTACCGGGAGCTGGGCCTTGAGGAGGAGCGGGAGGTTCAGCGGGTCCTCCGCCGGCTTTCGGGGCGGGTCGGGCGGCTCGGGGGAATTTTGCGGGAAAACGTGGCCCGGCTGGCCGAAATCGAGCTGGCCCTGGCCAAGGCCCGCTTTGCCCGGAGCCTCCGGGGAACCATACCGGCCCTCGTCCGCTGGGAGGATGCCCGCCCCAGCCCCGAACTCCCCGCGCCCCGGCCCTATCTCAAACTTATGGGCGCCCGCCACCCCCTCCTCACCGGCAAGGTGGTCCCCATCGACGTCTGGCTTGGGGGTCAGTTCATCGCCCTGGTGGTCACCGGCCCGAACACCGGCGGCAAGACCGTAACCCTCAAGACCATCGGCCTCCTGGCCCTCATGGCCCAGGCGGGGCTGGCCATCCCGGCCGAGCCGGGTTCCTGTCTGCCCGTCTTTGACGGCATCTACGCCGACATCGGCGACGAGCAGAGCATCGAGCAGTCCCTTTCCACTTTCAGCTCCCACCTGACCAACATCGTCGGCTTTCTCAGCCGGGCTACCGACCGGTCCCTGGTTCTTCTGGACGAGCTGGGGGCGGGCACCGACCCCACCGAGGGGGCGGCCCTGGCCCGGGCCATCCTGGACCACCTGGTGCGCCGGGGCGTCTCCGCCGTCGTCACCTCCCACGCCCACAGCCTTAAGGTCTACGCCCAGGCCACCCCGGGGGTGGAAAACGCCAGCGTCGAGTTCGACCCCGAGACCCTGGCCCCCACCTACCGGCTGGCCATCGGTATTCCCGGCCGGAGCAACGCCTTCGCCATCGCCGCCCGGCTCGGGCTGAATCCCGAAATCCTGGCCGAGGCCCGGAAGCACCTCTCCGAAGGGGAGGCCGAGACCGACCGGCTGCTGGGGGCCTTGCAGGCCGAGAAGCGCCGCCTCGAACAGCTTCGCCGGCAGCTGGAGGCCGAGCTGGGCCGGCTCCGGGCCAAGGAGGCCGAGGTGGAGGCCGAGCGGCAGGCCCTCCGGGCGGCCCGGGCCGAGGTCCTGGCCGAGGTCCGGCGCCAGGCCGAGGCGGAGGTGGAGCGGCTCCTGGCCGAGGCGGCGGCCCCGGCGGCCGACCCCGCCGAGCGGCAGCGGCGGCTCCGGGCGCTGCGGCGCCGGGTCCGGGAGTTGGGCCGCGGGGGCGCGCCCCCGGCCGACCGGCTCAAGCCGGGGGACCTGGTGCGGGTGCCGGGATTCTTCCGGCTTGGGCAGGTGGTGGAGCTGGGTGAGGCGGCGGCGGTGGTGGCCGTGGGCCCCCTCCGGGTGGAGATACCCCGCTCCCGGCTTGCGCCCGCCGACGGCGAGGCCCCCGAACGCCCCCGGGTGGAGCTGGTGGCCGGGCCGGCCGCCCCGCCCCCGGCCGAAATCCACCTGCGGGGCCTCACCGTGGAAGAGGCCCTCCGCCGCCTCGAGGCCTACCTGAACGACGCCTATCTGGCCGGCATAAGCCCGGTTCGGGTCGTCCACGGCCGGGGTACGGGAACCCTCCGGCGGGCCGTCCGGGAATTTTTGGGCCGCCACCCCCTGGTCAGCCAGTTCCGGCCCGCCGAGGAGTTCGCCGGGGGCGACGGGGTCACCGTCGTTGAGCTGGCCGCCCGCCCGGGAGTTTCCCTCCGCCGCTGACGGGATGACCCTTTCCCCGGCCGAAGCCTCCCTGCTGGCCTGCCAGTGCGCCCAACCCCCGCCCCCGGAGCTTCTGGTCGGCATCCGGCAGTTCAACGCCGGCCGGTTCTGGGAGTGCCACGAAACCCTTGAGGAAATCTGGCGGCGGGAGGACGGCCCGGTCCGGGAGCTTTACCGGGGCATCCTTCAGGTCGGGGTCGGTTTTCTCCACCTGAGCCGGGCCAATTACCGGGGGGCCGTAAGCCTGCTGGGCCGGGGCCTCCGCCGTCTGGAGCCCCTCCCGGCCGTCTGTCAGGGGGTCCACGTGGACGACTTACGGGCCCGGACCCGCTGGTGTCTGGAGAAACTGCTGGAGTTAGGACCCGAACGGGTCCGGGATTTCCGGCCGGAGTGGGTGCCCCGGGTCCGAACGGCGGGCCCGGCCGCGGCCGAGGGATGAAATCGGCGGGGCGGCTGGCCGTTCTGGTCCTGGTCCTTGGGGTGTTTGGGGCCAAGGCCTACCGGCTCGACTTTCAGCCCCTCTGGTTCGACGAGGGCTACACCCTCTTTTTCGCCACCCTCCCCTGGGCCTCGGCCTCCGCCGGGGGCGCCGAGCCCCACCCGCCCCTCTATTTTCTGCTGTTTAAGCTCTGGGCGGCCGGGGCCGGCTTCGACCCCTTTTCCGCCCGCTATCTTTCGGTTTTGTTGAGCATCCTGCAGGTTCCCCTGGCCTGGGGCCTGGGCCGCCGGCTCGGGGGCGGGCCGGCCGCCGGCCTGCTGGCCGCCCTGGCCGTGGCCTTCAATCCCTTTCTCTGGTCCCACGCCCGGGAGGCCCGGATGTACGCCCTGGTTCCGGCCCTGGCCCTGGGCTTCGGCCTGGGGGTGGTGGGCGCCTGGCCGAAGCCGGAGGCCCCAAGATACCGGCGGCTTCTGGCCCTCACGTTGCTGGCCGGCCTTTACACCCACTATTTCTTCGGCCTCTTGGCCCTGGGCCCGGCCCTGGGGCTGATGCTTTTCCGGCCGGCCCTGCGGCCGGCGGTGGCCCTGGCGGGCCTACTTTACCTGCCCTGGGCAGTCTGGGCCGGCCCGGACCTCCTGCGGGGGGCGGGGAGCCGGGGGGAGGGCTACCAGGCCCTTGGGCTTCTGGAGTACGCCGCCGGCTACCTTCGGGCGGTGGGGGCCGGGGAGGGGTGCGGGGCCGGCTGTCCCCAGGGACCGCTGGGGGTCGCCCTGCTCCTGGCCGGGGCCGCGGCCGCCCTGACCCGGGCCAGGGGCCCCGCCGCCCTCCTCTGGGCCGGCATCCTGGGAGCCCTCGGCCTCGGCTTTCTGCTTCAGCTTAAGTTTCCCTTTGGGGGCTACGTCCGGCTCCAGAGCCCCACCATCCCCCTCCTCCTCGCCCTGACCGTAGCCGCCTTACCCGGAGCCGTGGGCGGCCGGCCGTTTCTCCGGGCCCTGCCGCCCGCCGCTTTTCTGGCCGGCCTGGTCCTGACCGGCCTGCCCACCACCGTCCGGGAGTACCGGGAGAACCTCCGGCCCCTCGAGGACTACCGGCCCATCGCCCGCTGGCTCGCCGCCGCGGCCTGGCCTGAGGACCTGGTGCTTTGCGACTTTCCCTGGCAGGTAGGATACTTCCTGGCCTACCTGTCCGAGCCCCGGCCGACCCTCCTCTACCCGCCCAACCCCTTTGCCGGGGACCCGCCTTTCCGGCGCAAGACGGAGGTTTGGTATCCGGCCTACCAGGCCCTGGGGGGCACCGACGGGGGCGGGCTGGAGGGGCTGCTGCGGGGCCGGCTGGTCCTGACCGAAAACCGCTGGTTCGGCAACACCCGCCTCCTCCGCTTCGCCCCCCTCCCCGCCCAGACCCGGTGGGGCCGAACGGAAGGGAAGGCCGGGACCCCCAGGCTGGTTAGCTGGGCCCTGCCGGCGGGGCCGGTGGACGCCGGCCGGACGGCGGTGGTCACCCTCGAATGGAACCTGGGGGCCGTTCCCGCCGACGGATTGAAAACCTTCGTCCACCTGGCCGCGGCCGACGAGGCCATCGTCGCCCAGGCCGACCTTCCCCTGGAAGGCCCGGCGGGCGGCCGGCTTCGGGTGGGCCTGCCCATTCCGGCGGGAACCCCCGCCGGCGAGTACCGGGTCTGGGCCGGCCTTTACCGGGCCGACACCGGCGAACGCCTCCAACCCGGACCGGGGGCAAATGCGGACCGCCGCATCCTGCTGGGAACCGTCACCGTGGGCCGACCCGAGTATACCCCCCGGCTCCGGGACTTTCCCGATGTGAACCTGGCGCCGGCCGAACCGGACCTGGGCCCTTACCGGATTCTGGGGTTGAGCCTTCTAAACCTGACCGGGCCCCAGGCCGACGGCCGGGTGCGCCCCGGCGACCTCCTGGAGCTCCGGGTTTACCTGGGCGGCGAGGCCTTCTACGGAAGCCTTCGGGTCGAAGCCGAGGCCGACGGCGGCCGGCTTCCCCTGGGCCGGGCCGGCCTTGAGGGCTGTTACCCGCCCTTCTGCCGGGTGCCCCTGCGGCTGGCGGTCCCGGCGGAAGCCGATGGGGACCGGCTGCGCCTGGTGGCCACCCTGGAGGCGGACGGGGCCGAAGCCGAGCTCGGCCGGTGGGCCCTGCGGCCCTGAGCTTTACCCCGTCGGGCCGGCCACCGGGCCCGTAAAGATGTGGATGGCCTCCCCGTAGACGCCTAAGGCCGCCTCCTTAACGGCCTCGGAGAGGGTCGGGTGGGGATGGACGGCCCAGCCGAACTCCTTCGGCGTCCCCTCAAGGAGCCGGCCGAGGACCCCCTCGCTGATCAGTTCGGTTACCTCGGGCCCGACCATGTGGATGCCGAGGATTTCGCCGTACTCGGCGTCGGCCACGACCTTGACAAAGCCCTCCGCCTCCCCCAGGCCCAGGGCCTTGCCGTTGGCCCGGAAGGGGAATTTCCCCACCCGGACCTGGCGGCCGGCCTCCCGGGCCTGGGCTTCGGTGAGGCCGACGCTGGCCACCTGGGGGTTGCAGTAGGTGCACCGGGGCATATCGGCGTAGTTTTTTACCGGGGGCGGGTTGAGGCCGGCGATGGTCTCGACGGCCACGATCCCCTGGTGGGAGGCCACGTGGGCGAGGGGGAGCTTGCCCGTCACGTCCCCGATGGCCCAGATTCCCGGCACGTTGGTGCGCATCCGCTCGTCGATTTTCACCCAGCCCCGCTCCAGCTCCACCCCAACCTCCTCAAGGCCCAGGCCCTGGGTGTTGGGCACGATGCCGATCCCCAGGAGGACCTGCTCGGCCGTCAGGGAGCTTGGGCCCTGGGGGCCGGAAAGCTCTAAGCGGACGCCCCCGTCGGTCAGCTGGGCCTTTTCGACCTTGGTCCCCGTCATCACCCTGATCCCTTGCTTCTTGAAGGCCCGCTCCAGCTCGGCCGAGACCTCCTCGTCCTCCTGGGGAACCAGGCGGGGCAGCATCTCCAGGATGGTGACGTCGACCCCGTAGGCCCGGAAAACGTAGGCGAACTCGACCCCGACGGCCCCGCCCCCGACGATAACCATCGAACGGGGCGGCTCCCGCAGGTTCAGGGCGTGGTAGCTGGTGAGCACCCGCCGGCCGTCGGGCTCCAGGCCGGGGAGGCTCCGGGCCGAGCCGCCGGTGGCCACGATGATGTTCTTGGTGCGAAGTTCCCGGCCCTCGGGTTTGACCACCACTAGGTCCCGGCCGGCCACATACCCTTCGCCGGCGAAAACCTCCACCCCGTTGCGCTTAAGGAGAAATTCGACGCCCCTCACCAGCCGCTCCACCACCTCCCGGCTCCGTTCGTAGGCCCGGGCGTAGTCGAAGCTTACGCCGTCGAACTTGAGGCCCCAGTAGTCCCCCTGCCGGACCAGGTTGACGACGTCGGCGTTGCGGATGAGGGCCTTGGTGGGGATGCAGCCCCAGTTAAGGCAGACCCCGCCGACCCGCTCCCGCTCCACCAGGGCCGTTTTCAGCCCGAGCTGGGCGGCCCGGATGGCCGCCACGTATCCCCCCGGGCCGCCGCCGATAATTACCACGTCATACATGGGCCGAAACCTCCGGTTTAGATGAGGAGGGAGGCCGGGTTCTCCAGGAGCCGCTTAAACTCGCCCAGGAACTGGGCCGCCTCGGCCCCGTCCGTAACCCGGTGGTCCACCGAAATGGTGGCCTTCATTATGTCGGCCGCCATAATCTGGCCGCCCCGGACCACCGGCCGGCGCTGGACCGAGCCGGTGGCCAGAATGGCCGCGTTGGGGGGGTTGATGATGGCGCTGAAGCTTTCGACGTTGTACATCCCCAGGTTGCTTACGGTAAACGTCCCCCCGACCTGGTCGTCCGCCCGCAACCGCCCCTCCCGGGCCCGCCGGGCCAGCTCCTTGGTCTCCCGGGCGATCTGGAAGATGCTCTTGCCGGCGGCGTCGTGGACCACCGGCGCCAGCAGGCCGTCGGGGGTGGCCACGGCCATGGCGATGTTGACGGCCTTGAAAACCCGCAACCGGTCGCCGGCGAAGGCCGAATTAAGGCGGGGAAACTTTACCAGCGCCTTAGCCACTGCCTTGATAATCAGGTCGTTGACCGAAAGGCGGGCATCCTCTTCCAGTTGGGCGTTTAGTTGCTCCCGGAGGCGCATCGCCTCGGTCATATCCACCTCGACGGTCACGTAGAAGTGGGGGGCCTGCTGCTTGCTTTCGGTCATCCGGCGGGCGATGGTCTGCCGCATCCGGGAGAGGGGCTCTTCCACGGCCTCAGGCGCGGCCGCCGGGGGCGCCGGGGGAGTTTCCGGCCGGGGCGCGGCCGCGGCGGCCGCCTGCTGCTCCCTAAGCCGGGCGGCAAAGGCCTCGACGTCCTCCCGGGTTATCCGGCCTTCCGGGCCGGTCCCCTTCACCTGTCTCAGGTCGATTCCCAGCTCCTCGGCCAGGCGGCGGGCCACCGGGGTGGCCTTGACCCTAACCTCTTCGGGGGCCTCCTTGGGGGCCGGAGCCGGGGCCTCGGCCTGGGGAGGGGCCGCCGGGGCCGGCGGGGCGCCGGCCTCCTTCAGGATGTCGTCGATGGGCTCGTCGGGCTCGGCGATAACGGCGATGAGGGTGCCGACGGGAACCTGCTGGCCTTCCGGCAGGAGGATCTTCCGTAGAACCCCGGAGGCGAAGGCCTCCAGCTCCACCGTGGCCTTATCCGTCTCGATCTCGGCGATGACCTCCCCCCGCTGGACCGGCTCCCCCTCCCGCTTCCGCCAGCGGGCGACGGCCCCCTCGGTCATGTCGTACCCAAGCTGGGGCATGGTGACTCGGTAGGCCATTTACGCTCCCCCTTCTGAGTAAGCGGCGGTTAGTTGTCTGCTAGACCCGGCTGCCCACCACCGACCGGACGGCCTCCACCACGTCGGCCTCGTCGGGGACCACGTGCCGCTCCAGGTTCCGGTTGTAGGGCATGGGCACCTCCAGCATGCCCACCCGGACCACCGGGGCGTCCAGGTAGTCGAAGGCATGCTCGACGATGCGGGCCGCCACCTCCGCCCCCACCCCGAAGGACCTCCAGTCCTCCTCGACGATGACCACGTGGTTGGTCTTCTTGACCGATTGGATAACCGTCTCCAGGTCGAGGGGCCGCAGGGTCCGCAGGTCCACGACCTCGCCGTCGACCCCTTCGGCCTCGAGCTGGCGGGCGGCGTGGAGGGCCACGTGCACCATCCGGGCGTAGGCCACGATGGTGACGTCCCGGCCCGGCCGCTTGATATCGGCCAGCCCGATGGGGACCACGTAATCCCCGTCCGGGACCTCCCCCCGGACCCCGTAGAGGAGGGTATGCTCGATAAAGAGCACGGGGTCCTCGTCCCGGATGGCCGCCTTGAGGAGCCCCTTGGCGTCGTAGGGGGTGGCAGGCATGACGACCTTCAGGCCGGGGACGTGGCTGTAAATCACCTCCAGAAACTGCGAATGGGTCGCCCCCAGCTGGCCCCACCCGGCCGCCGTCCGGATGACGGCCGGGGCGTTAAACTGCCCCCCGAACATGTAGTAAATCTTGGCCAGGTGGTTGATTATCTGGTCGGCGGCCAGCAGGCTGAAGTTTATGGTCATCAGCTCGGCCACCGGCTTAAGCCCCCCGATGGCCGCCCCGGTGGCCAGCCCGACAATGGCCGCCTCGGCGATGGGGGTATCTTTTACCCGCTTTTCGCCGAACTCTTCCAAAAGCCCCCGGGTTACGGCGTAGGAGCCGCCGTAGGCGCCGATATCCTCGCCCATTAAGAAGACCCGCTCGTCCCGCTGCATCTCCTCCCGGAGCGCCTGACGCAGGGCCTCCCGGAACGTAAGCTCAGGCATGGGTCACCCTCCGAACCGGACCTGGGTTAACGTAGACGTACTCGGTGACGCTTTCGAGGGGCGGCTCGGGACTCTCTTCGGCAAACCGCACCGCCTCCTCCACCTCGGCCTCGACCTCCCGGTCGATGGCCGCCAGCTCATCCTCGGTGGCGTAGCCGTTCTCCACCAGAAACCGGCCGAACCGGACGATGGGGTCCCGCTTTCGCCGCCACTCCTCCACCTCCTCCTTGCTCCGGTAAAGCTCGGGGTCGGCCATGGAGTGGCCCCGGAACCGGTAGGTGAGGGCCTCGATAAAGTAGGGCCCGTTCCCGGCCCGGACATAATCCACCGCCCGGGCCGCCGCCTCCCGAACGGCCAGGAGGTCCATGCCGTCCACCTGCTCCGACCGGATGCCGTAGACCTCGGCCCGGCGGTAAATCTCGGGGGTGGAGCTGGCCCGGCGGACGTGGGTCCCCATCCCGTAAAAGTTGTTCTCGCACAGGAACACCACCGGCAGCTTCCAGAGGGCGGCGATGTTCAGGCCCTCGTGGAACTCCCCGATGTTGGTCGCCCCGTCCCCGAAGATGCAAAGGACCACCTCGTCCAGCCCCCGGTACTGGATGGCAAGGGCCATCCCGCAGGCCAGGGGGATGTGCCCCCCGACGATGGCATAGCCGCCCCAGAACCGGAGCTTGGGGTCGGCCAGGTGCATGGAACCGCCCCGGCCCTTGCTCACCCCGGTGACCTTGCCGAAGAGCTCGGCCATAACCCGTTTGGGGTCCATCCCCCGGGCCAGGGCGTGGCCGTGGTCCCGGTAGTGGGTGAAGATGTGGTCTCCGGGGCGCAGGACCGAGATGGCCCCCACCGCCACCGCCTCCTCGCCGTTATAAAGGTGCAGAAAGCCGCCGATCTTCCCCAGGGTGTACATCTCGGCGGCCTTATCCTCGAAGCGGCGGATGAGGACCATCTGGCGGTAGAACCCGAGGAGCAGCTCCTTATTGAGGACCGTCTGTTCAATCATCGCGCAACACTCCCGTTGATATTAATCACACGCTCCCAGAAAAGCATAACACCAATGGGGGCCGCAGGCCAGTGTTCAACCGGGCAGCCGGCTCCCGATAAACCTGGGGTAGCCCCGCAAAAACTCCTCGATGCCCACCGGCCGCCGCCCCTCCAGCTGAACCCGCTCAAGCTTCAGGAGGCCGTTCCCCGTCTGGACGGCGGCCCCGGCGTCCAGGCCCACCACCGTCCCCGGCGGCTCCGGGGAGTTGTCGGGGAGGGGCCGACAGGCCAGTACTTTTAGAAGCTTGCCCTCCCACCGGGTGAAGGCCCCGGGCCAGGGGTCGAAGGCCCGAACCTGCCGCCAGATCTCCACCGCCGACCGGCCCCAATCGATAACCCCGTCCTCCTTCTTGAGCAGCCGGCTGTAGGTGGCCTGGGAATCGTCCTGGGGCTCCGGCTTAATCTGCCCGGCCGCCCAGCGGGGCAGGGTCTCCAGCAGGAGTCGGGCCCCGATGTCGGCCAGCTTCGGGGTCAGGGTCGCGGCGGTGTCCTCGGGGCCGATGGGCACCGGCTCCGACCGGGCGAGAATAGGTCCGGTGTCCATCCCCTCGTCCATTAAGATCACGGTGACCCCGGTAAATTCGTCCCCGGCCAGGATGGCGAAGGGGATGGGGGACGGACCCCGCCACCGGGGGAGGAGGGAAGGATGGACGTTCAGGCACCCGTGGGGCGGAACTTCCAGCACCTCCCGGGGCAGGAGGAGGCCGTAGGCGGCCACCACGACGACGTCCGGCTTGAGGCTCCGCAGAAGCTCCACCGCCGCCGGCCGGCGCAAGGTAGCGGGCTGGTAAACGGGCAGTCCCAGCCGGAGGGCCAGCTCCTTCACCGGGGATGGGGTGGGCTGGCGGCCCCGGCCGGCCGGCTTGTCGGGGCGGGTGAAGACCCCCACCAGCCGGTAGCCCCCCTCGTAAAGGCCCTTTAGGGTGGGCAGGGCAAACTCCGGCGTCCCCATGAAGACCACGCGCATCGCACCGAGAAATTGTATCAGCACCGCCGGCCTCGGGCCGCCAGCCAGGCCTCCAGCCTTTCGGCCGGGTCCGGCCGACCCAGCAGGGAGCCCTGCCCGTACGGACAGCCCAGCCCTTTTACCCTGGCCAGGCGGTCCAGCTTGACGGTATCCACGGGGAAGCGGGCCAGGTAGGCCAGGGACGAATACCCGGTGGCGAAGTCGTTTATGGCCACCTTCACCCCGAGGGCCTTAAGGCGGTTAAGGGTACCGACGGCCCGGTCGGGGTCCGGCATCACCCCCTCCTTGAATAGGCCACCTGCCCCCGCCCGTTCGAGATTTTGACCCGGACCGTTCCCCTGGAAAGGATGGTTTCCCTGATGAACCGGTCAAACTCGGCCAGCCGCTCCCCGGCCATGGGCCCCTCAAGGTCTTCCGGCCGCAGGCGGTTCAGCAGGACCTCTTCGACGGCGTCCCGGGCCGAGGCCCGGGCGCCCTCCAGGGCGGCTTCCCGGACCGCCTGCCCCAGCCAGGCGTTAAGGCCCAGCCCCAACCCCAGGGCCGTGAGGCCGAGACGGTCCCACCACCCGAGGGCCGGTCTAAGTCTTGCCGCCGGCTGCATCCCCATCCCCTTATCGGCAAAAGGGCCGGCCCGCCACAGGGGCCGAACTGCCCGGCCGCCTGAGCCCGACGTGATAAACTGCTCGTGGAATGGGTAAGGTCGTTGCGGTGGCCATGAGCGGCGGCGTCGACTCCTCCGTCGCCGCCGCCCTGCTCAAAGAGGCCGGCTACGAGGTTGTCGGCATAACCCTAAACCCGTGGGTCGAACTTCCCGGCCGGGGCCCGGTGGCCGGGCCGCGCCGCCGCTCCTGCAGTCCCGAGGACGTCCTGGATGCCCGGGAGGTGGCGGCCCGCCTCGGGATACCCCACTACGTCCTCAACGTCCAGGCCGAGTTCCGGCGCTGGGTGCTGGATTACTACGTAAGCGAGTACCGGCAGGGCCGGACCCCCAATCCCTGCATCCCCTGCAACCGGCGGGTCCGGTTCGGCCTGCTGCTCCACAAGGCCCTGGCCCTGGGGGCCGACTACCTGGCCACCGGCCACTACGCCCGCGTCCGCCGGGACGCAGACGGCTACCACCTGCTCCGGGCCGTCGACCCCCAGAAGGACCAGTCGTACGTGCTTTACAGCCTGGGTCAGTTCGAGCTGAGCCGGACCCTCTTCCCCCTGGGGGAGTACACCAAGGCCCAGGTTCGGGCCATCGCCGCCCGCCTCGGCCTGCCCGTGGCCGACAAGCCCGAAAGCCAGGACTTCTGCTTCCTGGGCGGCCTGGATTACCGGGACTGGCTGGCCCTCCAGGTGGGGGAGTCTAACCCCGGGCCCATTGAGGACCTGACGGGCCGCAGGCTTGGGGAGCACCGGGGCATCGCCTTTTACACCGTCGGCCAGCGCCGGGGCCTGGGAATTGCCGCCGGCGTTCCCCTCTACGTGGTGGCCATCGACCCGGCCCGGAACGCCGTCATCGTCGGGCCGGAGGAGGCCCTTTACCGGGCAAGCCTCGAGGCCGAAGACGTCCACTACGTGGCCGGCCGGCCGCCGGAGGGGCCGGCCCGGATAACCGCCCGCATCCGCTACCGGGCGCCCGAAGCCCCGGCCACCCTGGAGCCCCGACCCGACGGGTCGGCCCTGGTCCGGTTTGACGAGCCGCAGCGGGCCCCGACCCCCGGACAGGTGGTGGTCTTCTACCGGGGCGATGAGGTCCTGGGGGGCGGAATCATCCGCCGGACCGCCCCGGTCCCCCTCCCGGCCGCCGCCCCGTGAAGGCCCGAAGCCTGGTCGTCGTCGCCGACCTGGGGGCCACCCATTTCCGGGCCGGGCTGGGCGACCCCGAGACGGGGCAGGTCTTCGGGGTAGGGCGCTATCCCACCGGGGCGGCTTCAGGGCCCGACCGGGTTATTGAAAACATCGCCCGGAGGTTCAAGGCCCTGGCGGAGTCGGCCGAGACGGAGGTTAAGGTTGCCGCCATCGGGGTGCCGGGTCCGGTCCGGGCGGCCGATGGGGTCGTGGTGCGGGCGCCCAACCTGCCGGGCTGGGATAACGTCCCGGTGGCGGCCCGGCTGGAAGCCCTGACGGGGCTCCGGGTACTGGTGGGCAACGACGCCAACCTGGCCGCCCTGGGGGAGCAGCGTTATGGGGCCGGCCGGGGCGCCCGCCACCTGGTGTACCTAACCGTAAGCACCGGGATCGGGGGCGGGGTCATCGCCGAGGGCCGGCTCCTTCTGGGGGCCCACGGCTTTGCCGCCGAGCTGGGGCACATCCCCGTCGAGCCGGGGGGACCTCTGTGCGGGTGCGGCGGCCGGGGCTGCCTGGAGGCCCTGGCTTCGGGCACCGCCATTGCCAGGCAGGCCGCCGAAATCGCCCGCCGGAAGCCGGGTTCGGGCCTCTGGGCGGCCGCCGGGGGACGTCCGGAGGGGCTGGACGCCCCCACCGTGGAGAGGCTGGCCCGGCAGGGGGACCCCGACGCCCGCCACCTTTTCGAGCAGGTCGGCCGCTACCTGGGCCTGGGGCTGACGGCCGTCATCCACGCCTTTGACCCCGAGCAGGTGGTCATCGGGGGCGGGGTGGCCAATGCCTTCGACCTTTTCGGGCCAGCCCTGCGGGCCGAACTAGGCCGGCGGCTGATGCCGGCCTACCGGGACGGGGTCGAAATCGTCCGGGCTGCCCTGGGGGACGTCTCAGGCCTTTACGGCGCCCTGGCCCTGGCGGGGGATTATCTTTTGGCCTCGGCCTAAACCAGGGAGCGGCCGAGGGGGTCCTCGAAGAATCGGAGCTCGGCCAGGGCCTCGTCGGCGGCGTCCCGGACGGCCTCATCCGGATGGGTCAAATAGCGCTGGAGCACCCGCTTGGCCGCCCCGCCCCCAATCTTGCCCAGGGCCCCGATGGCCGCCAGCCGCACCTCCAGGTCGGGGTCCTCCAGCAGGCCGACGACCCGGGCCACCATCGTCCGGTCGCCGATCTCCCCGCAGGCCCGCACGGCCTCAAACCGCACCTCGGGGTCGGGGCTGGAAAAGGCTTCGTTCAGCAGGGGAAGCCAGCGCCGGTCACAGCTACGGCCCATGGCGTACAGGGCGCTTACCCGCAGCCGCCGGTCGGGGTGCCGGTAGGCCCGCTCGATGGCGGCCGCCACCCGCTCGTCGTCGAAGACCCCCACCGCCTCCAGGGCCCGGCGCCGGACCTCGATGCTCTCCCCCTCCGCCTCAAAGACCCTAAGAAGGGCCTCCCGGAGCCGGGCCCGGTCCCGGGGGAGCAGGTCGTCGGCCTGGGCCCGGGCGCAGTGGCGGCCCAGGACCGTCGCCGCGGCCGCCCGGACCTCCTCGGCGGGGTCCCCTTCCAGCAGCGCCAGGAGCCGAACGAGGACCCTGCGACTGTCGTTCTCCCAGAGGCCGGCCACGGCCGCCGCCCGCACCCGGGCATCGGGGTCCTCAAGGCCCACCAGCATCAGGCCGTCGAAGTTGAGCTCCACGTTGTCTTCGGCAAGCTCGGCCGCCTCGGCGAGGAGCTGCCGGCGCCGGTCGGCCGGAATCCGGGACCACCGCTCCCGGACCAGGGCCAGGTCCTCGGGACCGAGGTTGGCGAGCCGTTCCACCTGGGAGACCCTTAGGGGCCGGCCGGGGTCTGCCAGTTCGTCAAGGTATTTTTCCAGCAGCATGGCCACCAAAGATTATACCCCGGCCCGGCCGGCCAGGTAAGGAATGACCTTTTCGCCCAGCAGGCGCAGGCTACGCTCGGCCAGCTCGGCCGGCATCCCCGGGGGCTCGCTCCGGATGAGGAGGTGGGTTATCCCCAGCTCGGCCCGGAACCGCTCGAGCTGCTCCCGGACGCTTTCGGGGGTGCCGATGATAAACCGGTCCCGGGCCAGGGCTTTAAAATCCTCGTAAAAGCGGTCGTCGGCCGGCAGGGCCCGGTCCTGGCCCCACTGCCGGTAGGCCTCGTACTTGGGCCCGATGTACTTTTCGGCGTGCTCCCAGGCCTCGGCTTCGGTGGGGGCCACGTAGACCTCCCGGTGGATGGGGACCGCCGCCGGCGGCCCCAGGCCCGCCGCCTGCCGGGCCTGGCGGTAGACCCCCAGCTGGCGTTTAATGACGGGGATGGGGCTGTGGGGGGCGATTATCCAGGCGTCCCCGAGCCGGGCCGCCCGTCGGATGGCCCGGTCGCCGTTGGCCGCAATCCAGATGGGGGGCCGGGGCCGCTGGACGGGCAGGAGGGTTACTTCGCACTCGGGGACCCGGAAATAGCGGCCGCTGTAGCTGAACCGTCCGCCCCGCCAGAGGCCCTTTATCACCTGCAGGGCCTCTTCAAACCGGCCCACCCGCTCCCCGGGCGGACTGCCCAGGGCCTCGTTTTCGATATCCCGGTAGCCCAGGCCGAAGCCGCACACCAGCCGCCCGCCGGTCAGGATATCCAGGGTGGCCAGCTCCTCGGCCGCCAGCACCGGCTGGTAGAGGGGAAGGAGCAGGATGCAGGTGCCGACGGTGGCCCCGGGGACCTCGGCGGCCACCCGGGCCAGGAGGGGGATGGGCTGCAGCATCTGGTAGGGGGCGGCCAGGAAGTGCTGACCGGCCCAGAAGGAATCAAAGCCGAGGGAATAGGCAAGCCGGGCCAGCTTCAGCCGGGCCTCCACCTCGTGGGCGATGGGGCCGGGCGGGAACTGGGCGTTAAGCCAGAATCCGAACTTCATCTCGGGCCTCCTTTCGGGAGGATCTCGACCCGTCCGGAGTAAAGCTCCCGGAACCGACGGGCGTCGGCCTCGCTGCCGACGATCTTACCATAGTGCATGGGCACCGCCACCTCGGGCCCGATGTCGGCGGCGGCCCGGGCGGCCTCGGCGGCGTCCATGGTATAGGTTCCCCCGACCGGCAGGAGGGCCACCGTCGGCTTAAGGCCCCGCATCTCGGGGATGTGGTCGGTGTCGCCGGCGTGGTAAACGGAACCCTCCGGCAGGTAAAGGATAAAGCCGACCCAGCCGCTGGCCTTCGGGTGGAAATGCTTGGTCCGGTTGTAGGCGGGCACGGCCCGAACCCGGATGCCCCCGACGGTTTTCTCCTCCCCCGCCTTGATTTCCACCAGGTTAAGGCCTTCCCGGCCGAGCTGCTTGATGACATCGGGCGGCCCGACGACGGCGGTGGCCTCTTTGCGCAGCCGCCGGATATCCTCGGCCGAAAGGTGGTCGTAGTGGGGGTGGGTGACCAGGATCAGGTCGGCGGGGGGCAGGCCGGGCGGCGTCTCCCACGGGTCGATGTAGATGACCGGCTCGCCCCCGATGAGAAAGCTGGCGTGGCCCAGCCAGCGGATTCGCCCGAGGACCATCCTTCGCCTCCCATTGCCAGGCTTCGTCGAATTTTACCCCTTTTTGGCCCCCAGCCGGGGAACTGCGCCGATGCGGACAACCATCTTGGCAGCCCCCGGCCAAACCGGCTATACTCGCGGCTGATGGGTGCGGACCGGGTCTCCGTCGTGGTGCCGGTTTTTAATGAGCGGCCGGCCCTGGAGGAGCTGGCGGCCGAGATCGACGCCGCCCTGGCCGGGATGGACTACGAAATCATCTTCGTCGACGACGGCAGCACCGACGGCTCCGGGGCCGTCCTCGACCGGCTCGCCGCCGCAGACCCCCGGGTCAGGGTCATCCACTTCGCCCGAAACTTCGGCAAGGCCACCGCCCTGGCGGCCGGGTTTGCCGAGAGCGCCGGCGACCCCATCGTCACCCTGGACGGCGACCTCCAGGACGCCCCCCACGAAATCCCCCGCCTCCTGGCCGCCCTGGCCGACGGCTACGACCTGGTCAACGGCTGGAAGGTGGTCCGTCAGGACCCCCCCACCAAGGTCTGGCCCTCCCGCCTCTTCAACCTGGCCGTCCGGGCCCTGACCGGCGTCCGGCTCCACGACGTCAACTGCGGCCTCAAGGCCTACCGGCGGGAAGTGATCGAGCGGCTTAGCATCTACGGGGAGCTTTACCGGTTTATTCCCATCCTGGCGGCCTTCGAGGGCTTCCGGGTCACCGAGGTGCCGGTGGCCCACCGGCCCCGCCGCTACGGCCGCTCCAAGTACGGGGCCCGCCGGTTTCTGGCCGGCTTCCTCGACCTGCTTACGGTGGCCTTTCTCACCCGGTTCAGCCAGAAGCCCCTGCACATCTTCGGGCCGGTGGGCCTGGCGGCCCTCTTCGGGGGACTGGCCGTGAACCTTTACCTGGCCTACCTTAAGGTCGCCCTGGGCGAGCCCATCGGCACCCGGCCCCTGCTGAGCCTGGGGGTCCTGCTGGTGTTGGGGGGCCTTCAGCTCCTGAGCCTGGGCCTCCTCGGGGAGATGGTCCTGCGGGCCCCGCCCCGGGAGCGCCGGCTTCCCCACTACCGGGTCGTCGGAACCCAGGCCGCCCGCGACCGGGAGCGATGGCCGGCCCGCTGACGGCCCGGGTCCGGGCCCGCCCGAATTTCCGAAAGCACGCCTCCAGAAACCCCCTCCAGCGCTGGCTCCTCGGCCGGTTCTACCGGGAGGTGACCGCCCTGGTCGGGGAGGCCCTGGCCGACTGCCCCCACCCGCTGGTGGTAGACGTCGGCGCCGGCGAGGCCTTCATCGCCCGCCACCTTAACCCGAGCCGGGTCCGCTACGTGGGCCTCGACCCCGACCGGACGGCCGCCGCCTTTGCCGTTGGGCAGTTCGGCGTGGCCTACGTCCTGGGCGACGGCGCCCGCCTGCCCTTCCGAAGCGGGGCCGCCGACCTGGTCCTCTGCCTGGAGGTCCTGGAGCACCTCCCCGACCCCGACGCCGCCCTGGCCGAGCTCTGCCGGGTGGGCCGCCGGGTCATCCTGAGCGTTCCCCACCAGCCCTGGTTCGCCCTGGCCAACCTGGCCCGGGGCAAGAACCTGCGGCGGCTGGGGGACGACCCCGACCACCGCCACTTCTGGACGGCCGGCCGCTTTCTAGGCTGGGCCGGCCGCCGCCTCAGGGTCGAAAGGGTCAGGTTCCCGTTCCCGTGGCTCGTGTTGCTGGGACGTCCCCGAAACGGCTGAGCCGGGACGCCGTCGGGCAGGTCGGGTGGCGCACCGCCCGCCGCCAGGCGGCACACCCCCGTCCCCGGCGGTTCGGCCCCCGCCTCCCGCCCCCCGACCGGCGGGCCCTTTTTATCTGCCTGGTTTTCGTGGGCCTTTACGCCGCCGTTTTTTCTTATCTGAGTGTCCTCCAGCATCTATCCTTTAATACCAACGCCTTCGACCTGGGCAACTTCTTCCAGGCCGTCTGGAACACCGGCCAGGGGCGGCCCTTTGAATTCACCAACTGGTCGGCCGCCGACACCCGGCTGGCGGCCCATTTCGAGCCGATCCTGCTGCCCGTGGCCCTGGCCGTCCGCCTCTGGCCGGACCCGTCGGCCTTGCTGGTGCTCCAGACGGCGGTGGTCGCCACCGGGGCTTTGGGCGCCTTCGGCTTCGCCTACCGGCGCTTCGGCAACGAGCTGGCGGCCCTCACCTTTGCGGCCGCCTACCTGCTGGCCCCGGAGCTGGATGCGGCGGTCCTGGCCGAATTTCACCCGGTGGCCATGGCCAGCGCCTTCCTGATGCACGCCCTTTATTTTTACTCCGCCGGGCAGAAGGGGCCCTTTCTGCTCTTCGCCCTCCTGGCCGCGGCCACCAAGGAGCAGGTGCCCCTGGCCGCGGCCCTGCTGGGCCTGCGGGCGGCGGTGCGGCCTGAGTGGCGGCGGCCGGGGCTCGGGCTGGCGGCCGGGGGCCTCCTCTGGTTCTCCCTGGCCACCTTCGTCATCATACCCCTGCACAACCCGGCGGGGGCTTCGCCGTACCTTAGCCGCTACGACCACCTGGGCGGAAGCCCGGTGGAGGTCGTCAGGACAGTGCTGAGTCGGCCCGAAATCATCCTTCAGGAGGCCCAGAACCCGGTAAAGGCCGCCTATCTTTTGACCCTTTTCCGCCCGGTAATTTTTCTCCCCTTTGTGGCCCCGGCCACCCTGCTGCCGGCCCTGCCCGACCTCCTGCTCAACCTGCTGAGCACCTTCGAGCCGATGTTTCGGGGGGGCGCCCACTATTCGGCCGTCATCGTTCCCTTCGTTATCGGGGCCGCCGTGGACGGCCTCGACGTCCTCCGGCGGCTGGCCGGCCGCCTCCGGGCCGACCTTGCCCCCCGGGTGGTGAACGGCTTTTCCGCCCTCATCCTGGTCTCCACCGCCCACGCCTACGTCTTCGACGTCCTTCTGCCCCTGTACGACCGGCTGCCGGTGGTCACCCCCCACGACCGGCTGGCGGCCGAGGTCCTCAAGGTAATACCCGAAGATGCCGCCGTCTCGGCCGGCAACAGCCTGAACCCCCACCTGGCCGCCCGGCGACGGCTCTACCTTTTCCCCGAGGTGCGGGATGCCGAATACGTGGCCGTGGACGTGAGCGCCAGCCCCTACCCGGTGGACGCCGGGACCCAGTACTGGCAGCTTCAGGCCCTGCTCAACGGCGGGGAGTGGGGGGTCGCCGCCGCCCGGGACGGCTACCTGGTGCTGGTTAGGGGCGGCCGCGTCCGGGAGCTGCCCGAGGAGTTCTTTACCTTCGCCCTGGCCGGGCCGGCGGAAAGGTACGAGCCGGTCAACGCCGTCTTCGCCCCCGGCCTGCGGCTGGTGGGCTACCGGCTTGAGCCGGGAACCGTGGTTCGGGGCCGGGACCCGACGGTGAAGCTGGTAACCTTCTGGCAGGCCGAAAACCCCATCCGGTCGGAGCTTCGGCTGGTCGTCCGGCTGGTAGGCCCCGACGGCCGGGTCGTCGAAGACCGGCCGTATCAGGCCGCAACCCTCTGGCTGCCCCCCAGCCGCTGGCCGGTCGGGACCCTCGTAAAAGTCGAGGACCGGTTCGGCCTCCGGGAGGGGCCGGTGGGAATTCAGGTCTGGGTGGGCCGGCAGGCGGAGTTCGGCCGGCCCATCGACCCCTACCCGGTGGCCGTGCCCCCGGATGGCGACCGATTTCCCGTCGCGGACGGCCGGGCCGTAACCTTGGCGACCCTTTCCCGAGGTTGACCGATGATTCGGCCAACGTCCCAGTTCGTCGGCTTCTGCACCCTGCTCGGCCTCCTCTTCTCGGGCCTGGGATTCACCCTGATGCGCCCGGACCTGAACCTTTCGGCCCCCTGGGCCGTCCCCAACGGGGGTCGGGTTCGGCTAATTTCCGGACCGGATAACGACCCGGCCCTGGGCCTGGCCGTCCGGACCCTTCTTTCGGAGCTGGGGCCGGGCTGGGAACCGGCCGCCCCGGATGGGTCGGGACCGGCCGACATCCTCCTCGGGGAGGCGGACAGGCTTCCCCCGGAGCTTTTTGAGGCCGCCCCCAGCCTCCAACCCCCTGCCGCGGCGGAGGCTTACACCATCGGCCGGGCCGCCTACCGGGGGCGGTCGGTCCTGGTGGTGGCCGGGCGGGAGCGGGCCGGCCTGGTTTACGGGGTCCTGCGGCTGGCCGAACTTCTTCGCCTCGACCCTACCCTGCACCGCCGGCCCGTTTACCGCCGGTCGGCCCCGGCCTTCGGCCTGCGGCTGGTGGGCCCGCCCCTGGGGGACCAGCCGGTGGACCCCGAGCAGGCCGTCCGTTGGGGCTTTAACGCCGTGGTGGTTCCCCCCTGGACCGGGGCGGTCGACTACGGCGCCTTCGACCCCCGCCTTGCCGGCTTTGAGGCGTACAGCTCCGAGGCGGCCTGGCGGGGGGAGCAGGCCCGGCGGCTCCGGGAGGCCGTCCGGACGGCCCGCGCCTACGGCCTCAAGGCCTTCAGCCCCGGGGACCTGCCCGCCCTGCCCGAGTCGGTGGTGAGGTTCTACGGGCCGGAGGTTTCCGAGGGCGGCCGCCTCTGCTTCGACCGGCCCCGGACCCAGGAGCTTATAAAATTTGGCCTGGCCTACGCCCTTAAAGAGTTCGACCTGGATGGGCTCATCATCCGGACGGGGGAAAATTACGCCGCGCCGCCCCTGGTGGGCCAGGCCCTTTACCTCGCCTGGTGCGGACCCGGCCGGCCCGTTCCCGAAAGCCTGCGTACCCTCCTTCGGCTGGAGGCCGAGGCGGTCAGGGCGACCGGCAAGCAGCTGATCCAGCGGGCCTGGGACCTGGGGGCCGACGGCTTTCACGCCTCCCCCGAGGTGGTGGGGAAGGTGACCGCCGGCCTGGGGCCGGAGCCGGGCCTGATGCTCTCCTTCAAGCACACCACCACCGACTTCTGGCAGTACACCGGCTGGAACCCGAACCTGCTCGACCCGCCCGACCCGTTTCCCCGGGTGGTGGAGGTCCAGGGCGCCCGGGAATACGAGGGAAAGGGGGTGTTTCCCAGCTACGTGGCCCCTTTTCTGGTGGGCGGGGCCGCCGGGGAGGGGAATCCCCTGGCCCGCGCCAGGGAGCGGGGGGCCGTCGGGCTTTGGCTCTGGAACGTTGGGGGCGGCTGGAACGGCCCCGTTCCGAGGAGCGACCTCTGGCTGGACCTCAATGCCTATGCGGTCGGGCGGCTTGCCTGGGACCCCCATGAGAATCCGGCCGGCCTGGCCCGGGCCTGGGCCGCCCGGCACTTTTCCCCGGCCGCGGCCGCCGAGGTTAGCGGCTTCGTCCTGGCCTCCCCCGAACTCACCCGGCTGATGCTTTACACCCGGGCCTACGCCGACCGCCGCGGACCCTGGACCCCCAATAACCTCTGGGTTCGGGACGACGAGGTCCGGGGCGGGTATCACCTGGCCCCCATCTACGCCGCCGTCCGGGAGGCCGGGGCCTTCGCCGAGGCGGTGGCCGAGAAGGAGGAGGCCCGGGCCCAAATGCGGATGTGGGCGGGCCGTCTGGAACGGGCCCTGGCGGCCGAGACCTCCCCGGCGGCCGGGGAGGTCCTGGCCTCGGTCCGCTACCAGGAGTCCCTCTTTGAGCTTCTGGCCGATTACTTTACCGGCATCTTTTACTTTTACCGCTGGCTCGACAGCCGCCCGGCCGGGGCCGAATACCGGACCCTGGCCCGGGAAAGGCTACGGGCGGTGGCATCCCGGCTGGAAGCCCACCGGCAGGCCGCCCCCCGGGCCGGAACCCCCTTCCGGGACGCCGGCATGACGGCGGCCGTGGGGGAGGCCCTGGCCCGGCTGGACGGGTCAGCGCCTTAACTCAATCCGCCGGAAGGCCTCGGCGTAGGGGATGCCCTGCGGCTCCCCCACCTGCCGGGCCGCCGCCCGAACCCGGCGGTCCAGGTCCTCGGGGTTGCCGACCTGACTCCGGTGGCAGCGGAGGGCCGCAATCTTGACGTCGATGGTTTCGCTGATGTCCACCCAGGTGTCGGGTTCGTCGCTGCCGGTCAGATAAACCTCGGCCACCCGGTGGGGCATCAGGCCCGCCGCCAGAAGCTCGGGGAAAGTGAGGCGGTTCCGGGCCAGGGGGTAGACGGCGTCCAGGGTAACCATGCCCGTGACCCGGTGGTCCCGGTGCGGGATAAGCCGGCGCAGGCCGGGATACGGGTTGTGGGTAACGACGATATCCGGCCTAAAATGCCGGATGAGCCGAACGATATCCCGCCGCAGGGCCGGGGAGTCCTCCAGGAAGGCGTCCGGGTAGCCTAAAAAGACCACCTCTTTTACGCCCAGGACCCGGGCGGCCTCCCGCTGCTCCTCCTCCCGGATTTTAACCAGCCGTTCGGGGGTCATTTCCGGGTCCGCCGACCCCTTGTCGCCGTTGGTGGTGACGGCCAGGAAAACCTCCCGGCCCTCCCGGGCCCAGCGGGCAATGGTTCCGCCGGCCCCAAATTCGGCGTCGTCCGGGTGGGCGACGACGACCAGCACACGGTTAAGGTCCTGGGTCATCGGGGTCAGCCTCCTTCAGCCGCTGAGGGGGGCGGCGCAGGCGCCCCCGGGGGCGGCCGTAAGGGTTGCGTAAAGGTTTATCAGCCGCCGGGTGACCTCCGGCCAGGTGAAGGCCTGAACCGAGGGCCTGGCCTGGGCGGCCAGCCGCCGGCGGAGGCCCTCGTTGCCCAGGAGAAGCTCGAGCCGCTCGGTGAACGCCTCCGGGCAGTGCCAGGCCACCAGGTAGCCGTTGAGGCCGTCCACCACGGTCCGGGCCAGGCCCCCGACCCGGGCGGCGATGACGGGGGTGCCGCAGGCCAGACTCTCCAGGGCCACCAGGCCGAAGCTCTCGTGGTACGAGGGGACCACGGTGACGGCGGCGGCGCTGAAATACCAGGGAAGCTGGGCGTGGGCCACCGGCCCCACGAAGCGGACGGTCCCTTCCAGGCCGAGCTCCCGGGCAAGGCTTTCCAGCCGCCGGCGTTCGGCCGTCGGCCGCCGGTCGCCCCCCACCACGACGAGCTCCACGTTCCCCCGGTCCTCCAGCCGGGCCAGGGCCCGGAGCAAGAGGTCCAGCCCTTTAAGGGGGTCCAGGCGGCCCACGTAAAGGATAAGCCGCTTGTCGGGCGGAAGGGCCAGCCGGCGCCGGGCCAGCCGGGGGTCCCGGGGCCGGAAGAGGCGCAGGTCGACCCCACAGGGGATAACCGCGACCCGGTGGGCCGGCGCCCCATAAAGGCGGGCCAGCAGGCTTTTCTCCTGCTCGGTGGCGGCTACCACGGCGTCGGCCCCGGCGATAATCCGGGCCTCGGCCTCCACCCGCTCGGGCGGCTCGTCTTCGCCGACCCGGGCCTGGTGCTTGACCAGGGCCAGGGTGTGGAACATGGCCACCAGGGGAACATTCCAGGCCCGTTTAAGCTCCAGCCCCACCAGGCCGGAAAGCCAATAGTGGGCGTGCACCAGGTCGTATTCGACCCCCCGGCTCCGGGCGAACCGGCGGATGCCCCCGGCGAAGGCCCGGTGGGCGGCGTAGAGGACCGCCCTGGAAGGGGGGCCGCCCGAAGCCCCCTCCACGGGCAGGTGAATAAGCCGCAGGCCGGGCCCGACCCGACTCACCCGCTCCCCCTCTCCCCGGTGGGCGGCGGTGAAAATGTCCACGGCGAACCCCTGGCGGGCCAGCTCCCGGGCCGATTCCCGGACGTAGACGTTCAGGCCCCCGCTGAACCGGCCGCCGAGACGGGCTAGGGGGCAGGTATGGTAGGAGACCAGGGCGATCCGCATGGGCACCGGCAAGTTAACCGCTAACGAAAGTATAACACTACTGCCGAGGGGCCGGCCCCGGCGGGGCGGGCAGGCGGCCTGAAGGTCAGTCCCGCGGGGCCTTCAGGTCGGGGGCGAAGGACTCGGAGCGGTATCGGCCGGCCATCACCTCTTCGAAGTCCCAGTCGGCGTAAAGCTTCGGCAGCATATCGTACGGCGTCCACTCTTTGTGCTGGCCGTATTTGCCCCGGTATTCTTTGAGGGTCTCGCCCACGTAGTAAAAAACCATCTGGGCGATGCGGATGCCCACCGGCAATCGGATATCCGACTGGGAGTGGTTGGTAATCTCCATCGTCCAGCGGGCGATGTAGCCTACATCCCCCAGTCCGGCGCATTTGCAGACGGAGAGGGCCGCCCGGCCGATGGAGGAGCGGGCCCGCATGGCCGCGGTGTAGCCGTTCCGGCCGCCGATGACCTCCAGGGTGTGGGCCAGAATCGTCTCCCCCGCCCGGACCAGGATAAAGTCCGTGGCCCGGATGGGTTCGCCCCAGAAGGCCCGCACCCCCTCCGGGGTGAAAAAGTCCACCTCGCGGATGTTCCGGTTAGGGGCAAAATACCATTCGCCGAGCCGGACGTCGTAGCTGTTGGTTCCGAGCTGGCGGATGTCGAAGGGCTCGATGACGATGTTTCCGGCCTTGAGCTGTTCGAGGATCTGGCGGTCGCTCAGCAGCATCTCCCTTCACCCAGACTATGGGCTGATTCGTGGCCTGCCCGAAAGAAATATTTACCCCGAAATTTCCACCGGTCAGCCGTCGGCCGCCGGGACGGTTCCGGGGGTCCGGGCGGGAATCGGGACCCCGGGGACCGGGAACCTGGTGGCCAGCTCGAAAACCTCCTCCCGGACCTGCCGGTAGACGGCCTGGTCGCCGTAATGGCTGAGGACCCTGACGACCCAGCGGGCGATCTGCACCATCTCCGTCGGCCCCAGGCCCCGGGTGGTCACGGCCGGGGTTCCCAGCCGGATGCCGCTGGTAACGGCCGGGGGGCGGGGGTCGAAGGGGATGGCGTTTTTGTTGCAGGTGATGCCCACCTGCTCCAGGGCGGCCTCGGCCTGCTTGCCGGTAAGGCCGGTGGAGGTGAGGTCCACCAGCATCAGGTGGTTGTCGGTGCCCCCAGAGACGATCCGCAGGCCCTGGCGGGCAAGCTCGCCGGCCAGGGTCCGGGCGTTCTCCACCACCCGCCGGGCGTAGTCTTTAAACTCGGCGGACATGGCCTCTTTGAAGCAGACGGCCTTGGCGGCGATGACGTGCATGAGGGGCCCGCCCTGGAGGCCGGGGAAGACGGCCCGGTCGATGGCCTGGGCAAACTTCGCCTGACACAGGATAAAGCCCGAGCGGGGTCCCCGCAGGGTCTTGTGGGTGGTGGAGGTGACGATGTGGGCGTAAGGGACGGGGCTCGGGTGGATGCCGGCGGCAATAAGCCCCGCCGGGTGGGCCATATCCACCAGGAGCAGGGCCCCCACCCGGTCCGCAATCTCCCGGAAGCGGGCAAAGTCGATGAACCGGGGGTAGGCGGTGGCCCCGGCGACGATAAGCTTGGGCCGGTGCTCCAGGGCCAGCCGCTCCACCTGGTCGTAGTCGATGGTCTCCGTCTCCCGGGTTACCCCGTAGGAAACAAACCGATAGCGCTTGCCCGAGTAGTTCACGGGACTGCCGTGGGTCAGGTGGCCCCCGTGGGCCAGGTCCATGCCCAGCACCACATCCCCGTGCTCCAGGACGGCCATGTAGGCCGCCTCGTTGGCCTGGGCGCCGCTGTGGGGCTGGACGTTGGCGTGCTCCGCCCCGAAGAGCTGTTTGGCCCGCTCCCGGGCCAGGTTCTCGACGACGTCCACGTACTGACAGCCGCCGTAGTAGCGGCGCCCGGGGTAGCCTTCGGCATACTTGTTGGTGAGGATACTGCCGGTGGCCGCCAGAATGGCCTCAGAACAGTAGTTTTCCGAGGCGATAAGCTCGATTCCACCCCACTGGCGGTAGCCTTCCTGCTCGATGGCCGCCGCCACCTCGGGGTCGGCCAGGGTCAGAGGGTTGACCATGGTCTACCTCCCTTGCCGGTAAGTTTCGCCCAGGAGGGCCTGGTCGTGGGAACGCCAGGCCGCGTCGATAATCGCGTAAAGGCCCCCGGAAACCAGGGAATGGGCGCCCATAACCACGGGGATGGGGGCGTCCAGGGCCGCCGCGGTGATCCGCCGGGCCAGGGGGTCTTCGATGGCCGTTGGGTCGCCCGAATCGGAATAGAAGCGGTCGGCCCGGCTCAGCCGCAGCCCCAGGTGGGCAAAGAGCACCCTCGAATCAAGGAAAAGGGCCTGGCCCAGCTGGGCCATCCGCCCGAAGAACCCCTCCACCCCCACCGCTTCCAGGAGAAACCCCAGCACCGACCGCACCTGGCCCCGCTCCTCCCGGCCGTCGGCCTGCATCCCCCGTTCCTCCGAGAAGACCCGGGTGCGGCAGGCCGTTTCCCGCTCCAGGTAGGCCAGAACGTAGCTCCCCACCCGCCCCGCCACCACGATTTCGGCGTAGGGCTCCACCAGGTAGGCGGCCGCCGCCTCCAGCCGGTCGGTATCGATGGGGGCGTCGGCAACCAGCCGGCCCAGCCGGGGCCGGTCCACCCCGTGGTATTTGAGGACGGCCAGGTCAGTGGGGGTGTCCAGGTCGAACTGGGTCTTGGCCGAGCGGGGAAGTTCGGCGATGGGCAGGCCCGCCTGGCGGTGGAGCACCTGGGCCAGGGGGTTATCCCGGGCCGGAAGGCTCACTTTAAAGAGGGCTTCCGGGGGCCGGAAGGCCACCAGGTCGGCCGAAAAGATGTTGTTGGCCAGCACCAGGGCATCGCTCCGGCCCAGCCGGCCGACGATTTCGTCAAGGAGCTCCTGGTCGATGAAAGGCCCGAAGCCGGCCCCCAGGTAAACGACGGCGTCGGGCCGGCGGCGGCTTATCAGGTCGGCCAGACTCTGGCCGAAGTGAAAGGCGGGTCCGCCCTGCCGCTCCACCACCACCCCGTCGGCCGCCGGGAGCTTCAGCTCGGCCTCGGTGACCAGGAGGACTTCCCGAAAGAGGCCTGTCCGGGCCGCCAGCTCGGCGTTGTCCAGGGCGAGGGCCTGCTGGGCCCGGCCGACCAGCTCCTCCACCGGGGTCCCGCCCACCGAGCCGAGGTAGATCACCAGGGTAGGTTTCATCTCCACCCGAGATTATACCCCCGGTCGCCGGGCCCGCCCCTAGAGGGGGACCGGTTCCGGCCCGGGCAGGGCGGCCTCGATCTCGGCCCGGGTGGCCAGGGAGATCATGGCCCCCAGCCGGGTGACCGCGAGGCCGGCGGCCACGTTGGCCACCCGCAAGGCCCGGGGAAAATCGGCCCCCAGGGCCAGGGCGGCCGCCAGGCCCCCTACGTAGGCGTCCCCGGCGGCGGTGGTATCCCGGGCCTCAACGGGCAGGGCCGGCAGGTGGAATTCTCCCTCCGGGGTGGCCACCACCGACCCCCGGGCCCCCAGGGTGACGATGGCGGCCCGCCCCACGCCCATGGCCAGCAGCCGCCGGGCGGCCTCCCGGGCCGAGGGGATGTCGGTGACCGGGATGCCCGTCAGGGCCGCGGCCTCGGTTTCGTTGGGGGTGACGATGTCGGCCAGGCCCACCAGCCCCACCGCCCCCGGAACCGCCGGGGCCGGGTCGAGGACCACCACCGCCCCCAGCCGCCGCCCAAGGATTAAGGCGGCCCGGGCGGTCTCGAGGGGTATCTGCAGCTCCACCGTCACCACCCGGGCCCGGCGGAAGGCCCCCGCCGCGGCCTCCACGTCGGCCGGGGAAAGACAGCCGTTGGCCCCGGGGGCGTAGGCGATAACGTTGGTGCCCCGGGGGTCCACGAAGATGAGGGCCACCCCGGAGCGCAACCCCGGCTGACGCCGAACGTAACGGCGGTTAACCCCGACCTGCTTAAAGGTTGCCAGGAGCCGGCGGCCGAAGTCATCCTGCCCTACCTTGCCCACGAAGGCCACCTTCCCACCGGCCAGGCAGGCGGCCACCGCCTGGTTGGCCCCCTTTCCCCCCGGCACGATGACCAGCTCCCGGCCGGTAACCGTCTCGCCGGGGACGGGCAGGTGGGGCACCTCGACGACCAGGTCGATATTGGCGGCCCCGACGGAAACGATCACCTTCTGCCCCTCCGGCTTATACTATGCTAACGGGCCGAAACCTGACCACCCGGAGGCATCCCGGGCACCCGAAAGCCGGTAAAGTTCAGGCGACCCTGGACCGACTGGGCATCCCGGGCCGGGCGGTGGAACTGCCGGCCAGCACCCGGACTTCGGCCGCGGCCGTTGGCACCACCCCGGCCCGCATCGTCAAGAGCCTGGTCTTCCTCACCGCCGACGGTCAGGTCGTCCTGGTTACCGCCTCGGGGGCCAACCGGGTGGACGTGGCGAAGCTTGCCCGGGAGGTTGGCCGCCCGGTGCGCCTTGCCGACGCGGAGGCCGTCAAGCGCCTCGCCGGCTTCAGCATCGGCGGGGTTCCCCCCCGTCGGCCACGACGTTCAGCCCCTCACCATCATCGACCGGGACCTGCTTCAGTTCGAGACCGTCTGGGCGGCGGCCGGGACCCCCCACGCCCTCGTCCCCATCGCCCGCGCCGACCTGGTCGGGTAACCGGCGGCCGGGTGGCCGAAATCCGGGAGGCAGGCCTGATTTTGTCGGCTTACCCCTAGCGGGGCAGGCCGAGGCCGCGGAGGGCAATGATGTTCCGCTGAATCTCCGAGGTTCCGGCCGCAATGGTGGCCGCAAAGGACGTAAGGTACATCCGCTCGATACGGCCCTTGAGGGGGGCCCATTTGGACTTCGGCTCCAGCTGACCGTAAAGGCCCAGAATCTGCATCCCCGTGTTGGCCAGCCGCTGGGTAAGCTCCGTGCCGAAAAGCTTCGACATCGACGACTCGTAGTTGGGGATGAGGCCCCGGGCCTGCATCGACGCCACCCGATAGGCCAGCATCCGGGCGACCTCTACCTCGATGGCCATTTCGGCCAGCTTGTGCCGGACCACCGTATCCTGGGCGAGGGGCCGGCCGTTGCGGGTTGCCTCCTTGCTGAAGGCGACCAGCTCTTCTAAGGTTCGCCGGCCGCCGGCGGCGTACTGGACCCCGGACCGCTCGAAGTCGAGGGTGGTCATCATCGCGTACCAGCCCCGGTCCTTCTCCCCGATCAGGTTGGTGCGGGGAACCCGGACGCCGTCGAAGAAGACCTGGTTAAAGGAGTGGATGTCCGCCATGTTGTAGATGGGCTGGACCGTTATCCCCGGCCGGTTCATCTCGACCATAAAGAGGGATATCCCCCGGTGCTTGGGGACGTCCGGGTTGGTCCGGGCCCCGAGCAGGCACCACTGGGCCCGGTGGGCGTTGGTGGTCCAGATTTTCGTCCCGGTGATGACGAAATAATCCCCGTCTTCGACGGCCCGGGTCTGGAGGGAGGCCAGGTCGGAGCCGGCGTTGGGCTCCGAGAAGCCCTGGCACCAGGTGACCTCGCCCCGGGCGATGAGGGGCAGGTGGTAGCGCTTCTGCTCCGCGGTGCCGTGGACGATGATGGTCGGGCCCACGAAGTTTATTCCGAAGGAGCTCGGCCCAAGGGGCGCCCGCCAGTAGGCCATCTCCTCGTTAAAGATCATCTGCTCGATGAACCAGCGGGCCTGGCCGCCGTACTCCTTGGGCCAGGCCACGGTAAGCCAGCCCTTTTGCCCCAGTTTTTTGTTAAACTGGACGGCAAACCGCCACTGCTCGTCGGAATCGGCGTCCTCGAGGCCGCTCTCGACCTCCGGGGGTAGCTCTTGCCGCAGAAACTCCCGGATCTCGTTGCGCCAGCTTATTTCCGCTTCCGTCAGCTTGAAGTCCATCGGCTCCCTCCTTGCGGGGACTGGTCCAGGGCCTTGGCAACCGCGACCAGGGCCATGTAAGCATACGCGATAAATTCGGCCGGGGTCAAATCGAGGGGCTTTAGGTTTTCGACCCGTTCGGGACTGAAGGAGTCGCCGACCAGGTTTATCTCATACTCGTAAAGCTTGCCGTCCGGGGCCAGGACCACGCAGCCGACCTCGGACCGGGCGGTAGCGGGCGGGGGCACCTCCAGGGTTTCGAACTCCGCCCCCGGAAACCTGGGAAAGGGCTTAAGCTGGGCCGCGGCCAGCCGCAAAAGCTCGGCCAGCCGGGACGCCGCTTCGGCAACGATCGCGTCGGCCTGGTAGACCAGCTCCCTGGCCATCAACCCCTAGATTATACCCGAACCCGGGAAGGTACAGGCGGACAACCTAGAAGGCCAGGGGTAGCTGGGTTCCGGGGGTCGGCGTCGGCGGTGGGGGAACCCTAAAGTCTACCCTGGCGGCAAGGGACCCCAGCCGGGCCGTCACCGCCCGCCGGTAGGCGGCCGGGGCGTTGGGGCCCCCGGCGTAGAGGGCTTCGTAATGGGGCCGAAGGGCCGGAAAGTGGCGGCCGACCTGCTCTAAGAAAAACCCCTTGATGCCGGGCCCGAGGCGGAGCACCCCGGGGTAAACCCCGGCGGCCCCGTGGTCGGCCGCCGCCCGGATGACGGCCTCCAGGTCGTCGGGCCGGTCGGTGAGCCCCGGCAGAATGGGGGCGAGGAAGAGGTTGACCCGAATTCCGGCGGCCGCCAGCCGCCCCATCGCCCGGAGGCGGCTGGCCGGGGGCGGGGTGTGGGGCTCGAGGCGGCCCCAGACCTCGGGCCGCAGGCTTATCAGGCTTATATTCACCGTAAAGTCCGTCACCCGGGAAAGCTCCTGGAAAAGGTCGATATCCCTTACGACCAGGGTACCCTTGGTGGTAAGCGAGCAGGGATTAGCCCGTCGGGCGAAAATTTCCAGACAGCGGCGGGTAACCTGATAGCGGCCTTCCGCCGGCTGGTAGGGGTCGGTGGCGGTGCCGATGGCCACCCGCTCCCCCTTCCAGCCGGGCCGGAAAAGCTCGGCCCGCAGAACCTCGGGCAAGTTGACCTTGACCAAAATTACCTCTTCGAAGTCGGCCGCCAGGTCCAGGTCGTAATAGGTGTGGGTGACCCGGGCGTAGCAGTAGCCGCAGCCGTGCCGGCAGCCCCGGTACGGGTTAAGGGACCAGCGGAAGGGCATCCCCTCGACCCGGTTAAGGGCCGTCCTGACCCGAATTTCCACGTAATCGGGCCGTCCCATCGGCCGCCAGCTCCGGTCAAAAAGTAGCACAAAGGTGCGGGTCCGTCAAGGGCGGTCCAGGGGCCGGCGCCGCCGTTTCCGGGCCTTCAGGCCGGGTAAGCGGGCCGTGGCGACCAGACGAGCTGTTGAAACGGAGCTGGTCGCCGTGGGTCCCCGTCGGCCGGCAGTTGGGGGGACAACGGCTAAACCCGGGCTTAGACGGCGTTTGGTTGGCGGGGCCCGGAGGCGGGTTCTATAATCCTTTCGGGAGGGCTTTTCTTACGGGCAAGTGGCGGAACCGGCAGACGCGCCGGCCTTAGGAGCCGGTGGGGAAACCCGTGCGGGTTCGAGTCCCGCCTTGCCCACCCCCGAGGGTCCGTCCGGTCGGCCCGATGGGCCCCCACCCCGGGCCGCCTCATCCCGGACCACACCGCACCCCGCCGACAGCCGTCGGTCGGTTTCCGGGAATACCGGCCGGTTATACGTCGCGTTAGCACCCCTTGACTCCCCATTAACCCAAGCTTAATGGGCCTTTAAAAGCCGGCCCTTATACCGCGAATAGAAGCTGACCAGAAAGGCGGAACGTCGCGACGAACGGCCCCCTCTTCGCCGAGATTGGCCCGGCCGGGGATGGTCGGCCGGCTCGCCAGAAGGGCCCTGCGACTGGGGCTGGTCTTCCTCCTCCGCCTGGTTCTGGGTATGCTGGCCCACGCCGCCTACGTCGGCGCCTTCCGGCCGGTTCCGGCCCAGGCCTTGCCGGCCGCCTCGGAGCTTCAGGCCGACCTTATCGCCGCCGTCCGGAAGGTAAGCCCGGCGGTGGTGAGCATCCGAACCAACCGGGGCCTCGGGTCGGGGGTGGTCTACAACCCATCAGGCCTGGTCCTCACGAACGCCCACGTGGTCAGCGGGGCGCGGACCGTCAGCGTTGGGCTGGCCGACGGCCGCCGTTTCCAGGCCCGGATTCTGGGGGCCGACTCCGGCTTTGACCTGGCGGTCCTTAAGGTGGACGCCGCCGACCCGCCCGTCGCCCCCCGGGGGATTCGTCGCAGCTTCAGGTGGGGCAGTTTGTGGCCGCCATTGGCAACCCCTACGGCCTGGACCACACCGTCGCCGTCGGGGTTATCTCTGCCCTCGACCGGCCCATGTCCGGCTCCGACGCCGGCTACACCCAACCCATGATTCAGACGGACGCGGCCATCAACCCCGGCAACTCCGGCGGACCCCTTATCGACCTGGCCGGCAACGTCGTCGGGATCAACACCCTCGTCGCCGCCCCGGCCGGGGTCCCGGCCCAGGGACTCGGCTTTGCCGTTCCCAGCAACACCGCCAGACGGATGGCCGAACAGCTGGCCGCCCAGGGCCGGGTAACCCAGACCGGTCTGCCCTACCTGGGCGTTCGGGTCACGGACGCGGCCGGGCGGACGCCGGCGGCGGAGGTGGAGTACGGGGTGCTTCTGATTCAGGTGGAGCCGGGGGGGCCGGCGGCCCGGGCGGGCCTTCAGGCCGGGGACATCATAGCGGCCGTGGACGGCCACGAGGTCTACTCGGTGGACCACCTCCTCCGCCAGCTGCTTCAGCACCGACCGGGCGACCGGGTTACGGTTCAGGCCGTCCGCAACGGCCGGACCTTCACGGCCGCGGTGACCCTTGGGGAGGCCCCCGCCCGTTAGTCGCGGGGGGCGGCCGAGCCCAGCCTTTGGGCCCGGTGCCGATCCCGGGCCGTGTCGGGAATCGCAAACACCAGGGGCAAAACCAACCCCACCAGCGCCCCGGCCGCCCCCATGAAGACGGCCCGCATCCCGGCCGCCCGGTCGGGCACCAGTTCCAGGACGAGGACGACGAGGGCCGTGCCCAGGATGCCCCCCGTTGACCGGAACATCCCCCGCAGGCCGGTTATCGCCCCCGCCCGCTCGGGCATCAGGTCCAGCACCGCATTGTTGGAGGCCGGGGCGGCCAGGCCCATTCCGAGACCTGCCAGGGCCATCTCCAGGGCCAGCAGGCCGAAAGCCCCAAGCCGTACGCCAGCCAGGACCAGCTCCCCCCAACCCTGCCCCACCAGGAAGAGGGCCAGGCCGATGATGCCGATTCCCAGGGCCATGGGCAGGCGATACCCCAGGCGGATCAAAAACAGGCTGGTGAGGGTAGCGGTCACCGACATAACCACCGAGCGGGGTGTCAGGACCGCCCCGCTTTCCACGGGGCTCAGCCCGAACTGAACCACGGCGTAATAGGGCACAAAGGAGAAAAAGCTAAAAACACAGGCCCCGAACATCAGGTTGTAAAGGTTTACGGCGAGAAAAGGGTGGCGGACCACCAGAACCGGGTCGACCAGGGGCTCCGGGGCCCGCCGCTCGTGGGCCCAGAATACGGCCAGGAGCAGGCCGCTCAGACTCAGAAGCCCCAGAAGATGGCCGACGTCAAAAGCCGCGGGTTGTTGCCCAGGGCCGTAAGGGCCGAAAGGAGGCAGAAGATGGCCCCCGCAAAGGTGAGGGCCCCCACCACGTCGACCCGCTGGGGCCGCCGGGGCTCGGGCCGCCAGAGGCGGCGCAGGACGGCCAGGATGAGGAGGCCGATGGGCACGTTCACCAGGAAGACTTCCCGCCAGGAGACGAACTGCAGGATAAGCCCGCCCAGATTCGGGCCGATGACCCCGCCGAGGGGAAATATGCTGGAGAAAAGGCCGACCATGCGCTGGCGGCTCTCCGGGAATTCCCGGGAAACGATGGCGGCCGATAAGGGCAGAAAGCCCCCGCCCCCAAGGGCCTGAATGGCCCGGGCCAGGATGAGGAAATAGACGTTGGGCGCAAGGCCGCACAGCAGGGAACCCACCGTGAAGAGGAGCACCGAGAGAAAAAAGAGCCGCAGCAGGCCCAGGCCCTCGCCCAGCCGCCCCGCCACCGGCATCACCACCGTCTGAACCAGGGAGTAGGCCGTTAGCGTCCAGCCCACCCACACCAGCGAAGCCTGAAGGTCCCGGGTAATGGCCGGCAAGGCCACCGCGACGATGGTTCCGTCGATGGAGAACATGAGCAGACTTAAGGAGGCCGCCGCGAAGAAAAGATAGCGGCCCCGGTCGGCCTTCTTCGGCATCGCCTTCTCCTTCACCAGCGGGCCCGAATCGCCCCAATTATCGCGCCGGCGGTTGGCCCTCTGTCTTCGGAGCCTGGCTGCCGAAAGTTATCTCGGGCCATGACGTCGAAGGCTTGGGGCGTAACCACCCGGTCGCCCGGCGTGGTCGGGTTCGGACTCGGCCCCCTACTCAGGCACCCGTCACAAACCTCACGGAGGCCGGACGGGCGAGTGGGAGGACGGTTCGTTGCTTACGTCGGCCGGTGCCGACCGGGCGGGCCCGGTCTTTTACCGGGGGGTCGGCCTCAAAGCTGACGGACATTGATTACTCCCGGTAAAACTCAAGCCCGGCCAGAATCAGCCCGGCGGCTTCAACCTGGTCGGCCGGGACCTGCAGGCGGACCCCGCCGGCCCCAAGGCCCAGGGCCGGAAAGAGGGGGACATCCCCGGGGTGGACCCGGGCGGGAATCCCGGCCTCCCGGAGCAGCTGGCACCAGAGCTCGGCCACCAGCAGGTTCGGGGCGGTGGTGAGGTCGGCCCAGTCGGTTCGGGGGTTGCCCATCTTAGCGGGCCTCCCGGGCCCGGGCCCGAAAGGTAAGGCGGATCGGGTTCCCGATGAAGCCGTAAGCCCGCCGGATCTGGTTCTCGATGTATCTCTGGTACGAAAAGTGGACCAGCTCCGGGTCGTTGCCGAAAAAGACGAAGGTGGGCGGGTCGGTCTCGGCCTGGGTGGCGTAATAAATTTTGAGCTGGCGCCTCCCCCGCCGGGGTGGGGGGTGGCGAAAGAGAATTTCCTGCAGCAGTTCGTTCACCTCGGCCGTGGGGACCCGCTTCTTCCGCTCGGCCCGCACCAGCAGCACCTGGTCCATAAGCTCCTTGATCCCCTGTCTCAGCTTGGCCGAAATGAAGACGATGGGGGCGTAATCTAAAAACCTAAGTTCGGACCGAACGTGGGCCTCGTAGGCCCGGGTATCCTTGTTGGGCACCAGGTCCCACTTGTTCAGGGCGACCACCACCCCTTTGTAAGCGTCGACAATAAGGCCCCCAATGTGGGCGTCCTGGGCGGTAACCCCCTCCGTGGCGTCCACCATCAGGATGGCCACGTCGCACCGCTCGATGGCCTGGATGGCCCGGAGGACGCTGAACCGCTCCACCCCGGGCTGAACCCGGCCCCGCCGGCGAATGCCGGCTGTATCGATGAGCAGAATGGGCTTGCCCCCGTATTCGATCAGGGTATCCACCATGTCCCGGGTCGTTCCAGGCACCTCGCTTACGGCCGTCCGCTCGTAGCCGACGATGGCGTTAAGGAGCATCGACTTGCCCACATTGGGCCGGCCGACGATGGCCACCCGGGCGAAGACCTCGGGCTCGGCTTCGGCCTCGGCCGGGGGCAGCACCTCCAGAATCCGGTCCAGCAGGGTATCGATGCCGATGCCGTGGAGGGCGCTGATAAGGACGGGCTCCCCAAGGCCTAAAGCGTAGAAGTCGCCCAGCTCCAGCCGCTCCGGGCGGCCTTCAGCCTTGTTCACGGCCAGGATCACCGGCTTCCCCGAGCGCCGCAGTAACTCAGCCGCTTCCCAGTCGGCCGCCGTCAGGCCGGACCGGGCGTCCCCGACGAAAACGACGACGTCCGCCTCCTCCACGGCCCGCCTGACCTGCGCCTGCACGGCCGCCTCCAGCTCCGAGGCGGCCCCGGGGTCGAGGCCGGCGGTGTCCACCAGGTAGAAGGGCCGCCCCCGCCACTCCGTCCGGGCGTAGAGACGGTCCCGGGTGGTCCCGGGCTCGTCGTGGACGATGGCCAGCCTCTGGCGGAGGATCCGGTTAAAGAGGGTCGACTTGCCCACATTAGGCCGGCCGACGATGGCGACGACAGGGACCCTCACGCCAGCCCTCAACGGGTGATGGTCAGGGTCCGCCGCTCCGGCCGGACCCTGACCAGGCTCAGCTCGCCGGGGAGGGCAACCCGCGGGGCCACTTCAAAGGTGCCCGGACCCAGGCCGGCGGCATCCACGGTGACGGAGATCGCCTGGGGGTCGGTGTTGGCCAGGACGGGGACCGGACCGGAGACCGTAACCTCAAAGGGGTCCACCTGAGCCTTAAGTCCCGGCCCGAGGTTGACGACCGAGGGGGCGACCAGGAAGGTGCGGGTGCCGGTGGTGGGGGCGATGGTAAGGCGGACGTTCACCGTCGGCTGACCCAGGACCGTAACCCCGTCGGGCAGGGTCAGCCGGGCGTTGCGCACCTGGGTGGAGGTGAGGCCGTCCACCGGAATCGGCTCGGTGCGAAGGTTGTTTATGTTCTCGACCGCCTCCTTGGTCCCGACCACCGTCACGATGGCCGGGTCGACGATGATGGACTGCACCCAATAGCCCGGGGCCGGGTCGCCGGTGACGGAGGCGATAACGGAAACCTGCCGCTGGACCAGAACCTGCTCGACGGGCACCTCCACCGTCACCAGCTCGGGGTTCACCGTAAGGCCGCCTATCGGGTTCCCCTGGGCATCCAGCAACCTGACCGGAAGGTTCTGGACGATGGTGGACCGGGCCGATTCGAGGCGGACCACGGCCACCGCCGAACGCACCTGCCGGACCAGCGGGTCGGCCCCCTTCACGGTGACCGTCTCGGGGGAAACCCGGGGCGAGCGGTTGATATATCCCACCGGCGGGGTTCCTTCCAGCTCCACCCGGACGGCGAAGGTCTCCTGACGCATAGGTTCGAGGCGCACGGTAATGGCCGGCGGAATGACCTGCAGAACCCGAACGCTGGGGTCCGAAGACGTCACCTGAACGGGCACCTGCTGGACCCCCTCCCGGGCGTTGCGCAGGTCGGCGACAGCCCGAAAGCTGTTGGGCCGCAGCCGCGACCACGAGTCCTCGGGGGCGCTGATCCGGACGGTGACCGGCTCGACGCTGCCGGGCGGGTAGATTTCCAGGTAGGCCGGCTTATTGACCAGCTCCACCGGGATCTGAACGGGGAAGGTCCCCTGGCGGGATAGGGTCTGGTCGTTGCCGACGAGAAACCAGAGGACCAGGGCGAGGAGGAGGGAGATGATGGCCAGCTGGTAGTTCGCCCGGAGGGACCGGAGGGTTTCGGCGACCAGCAAGCCCACCAGCCAGAAAACGGCACCCAGCCTTTCGGTTGCCTTCTGAAGCATGGGGTTTTAAACGTGGCCGAATTTTCGGGCCGGTCGCCAGATGGGCGGGCGGGTCTCCTCCCAGCCCAGCAGTTTGACGAGCCAGGCCCGGAGCTGTTCCGGGCTCAGGTTGCGGTGGAGCTGGCCGTCGTGGGCAAGGGAGATCTGGCGGGTCTCTTCGGAGACGACGACGGCGAGGGCATCGGTCTGCTCGGTGATGCCGATGGCGGCCCGATGCCGGGTGCCCAGGTCGGGCGGGGCGGACTCGGCGATGGGGAGAACGCAGCCGGCGGCGATAACCCGGTCCTCCCGCATGATGACGGCCCCGTCGTGGAGGGGCGAGCCCGGCTGAAAGATGCTCAGAAGAAGCTCCACCGAAGGGGCGGCGTCAAGCCGGACCCCGGTCTCGGCGTGGTCTTCAAGGCCCGTTTCCCGTTCGACCACAATAATGGCCCCAACCCGCCGGCCGGACAGGCGCTGGCAGGCAACTACCACAATGTCCACAATGTGGGGCCTGGGGGTGTGGGCCCGAAGGAGCTCCGGGACGTTCGTCCGGCCGATCCGTTCCAGGGCCCGCCTAAGCTCGGGCTGGAAGAGGACCGGAACGGCCACCAGCAGGGCGGGGAGCGAATTGCGCAGGAGCCAGTTAAGGGTTGTGAGCTGCAGCAGACTGCCCAGGATGTGGGCCATCAGGAGCAGGGCGACAGCACCCCGCAGGACGGCCATGGCGGTGGTGCCCCTGAGGAGGAGCAGCAGCCAGTAAAAGATAAAGGCGATGATTAAAATATCGAGGAGATTACCCGGCCTGAAGCTGCTCAGCGCCCCGGCCGCGACCTCCCGGACCTCCTCAACAAGCGGTGGCATCAGAGCCGGTCAAAGACCCACAACAAAATCGCTTTCTGCCCGTGGAGTCGGTTCTCCGCCTGGTCAAAAACGACGGACCTGGGCCCGTCGATGACATCTGCGTCCACCTCCTCGCCCCGGTGGGCCGGCAGGTCGTGCATGAAGATGGCGTCGGGGGCGGCCGTGCCTATAAGGTCGGCCGTCACCCGGTAATTGGCAAAAACCCTGCGCCGGATTTCGGCTTCGGCCTCCTGCCCCATACTGGTCCAGACGTCGGTGTAGACCACGTTGGCCCCCCGCACCGCCTCCCAGGGGTCATTTAAAAAGGCCACCTCCGCCCCGGTCATCTTTGCCCGGCCGAGGGCCGCCTGCTTCACCTGGTCCGGGACCTCGTAGCCCGGGGGCGAGGCCAGGCGGATGTTCAGGCCCACGCTGGCGGCGGCCAGCACCAGGCTGCTGGCCACGTTGTTCCCATCGCCGATGTAGGCCACCGTGATGCCCCGGAAGCCCCCGAACCGCTCGTAAATCGTGAGGAGGTCGGCGATGGCCTGGCAGGGATGCTCAAAATCCGAAAGGGCGTTTATCACCGGGACCCCGGCCCAGCTGGCGAGGCGAACGACGGTTTCGTGGCGGAAGGTCCGGGCCGCGACGGCGTCGACGTAGCGGCCCAGCACCCGGGCCACGTCCTCGACCGGCTCCCGCTGACCCAGGCCGACCTCCTGGGGCGAAAGGTAAAGGGCCCGGCCGCCGAGCTGGGCCATCCCGACGTCGAAGCTTACCCGGGTCCGGAGGGAAGGCTTTTCGAAGAGGAGGGCGAGGGTGCGGCCGGCGAGGGGTGCGTTGGCCGGTTGCTTTTTTAAATGGGCGGCCTTTTGGACCAGGAAACCCGGGAGGTCGACCGGGGTATCCAGTATGGCGAGAAAGTGGCGCCCCATCACTAGGATTATATGGCCGGGTCGTCACGCCGAACAAGGGCCCGGCGGGTTCGACCGCGGCTTTGTGCTATTAAGGGGGCACGGCCGTGGCCCCCAACCGGGCGGTTGGCCGCCGCAGGCTTCGGCGCCGAAAACTGGGGCAAAGCCCGGGGGTTTGACCCGGGTCGAGGGCCGGCCGTATAATATGCTTGGCACTGGGGAGTGGTGTAGCTGGTAACACGCCTGACTCTGGATCAGGAGATCCCAGGTTCGAATCCTGGCTCCCCAGCCGGACCACAATATGTCGTGGTCACGACCCCATAAGACCCCAAAATATAACCGCCGGATGAGCTCGTCGGCTTGTCCGGCCGCATTTCATGGGGGAATTCTGGGGGAATTTCTGTCGGCTACCGGCCGAAGAGGGTCCGGTCGAGTTTTTCGGCCGCCTCGGCCTGCAGGTCTGGCAGGACGTGGGAATACACCTGCAGGGTCAGGCTTACCGTCGAGTGGCCCAGCCGCTCCTGGACCACCCGCGGGTTCACCCCCTCCTTAAGCAGAAGGGTCGCCTGGCTGTGCCTTAAATCGTGAAACCGAAGCCGGGGCAGCCCCGCCCGCCGGAGGACCGCCTCCAGGGCCCGGTTCGCGTTTCGGGGCAGGATGGGCTTTCCCGTCCGGCTCGTGAAGACCAGGTCCTCCAGCCCCGGCTCCGGGGTCCAGTCGGCCCCGGCCTTGAGCCGGGCCTCCAGCTGGGCGACCCGGT
>Ga0197143_1000199_pt1 | contig 70705 bp, 58 predicted proteins | sample GBS70_MetaG_FD_148603 | JGI IMG/M metagenome (GOLD analysis project Ga0197143, IMG submission 148603) | Sediment microbial communities from Great Boiling Springs, Gerlach, Nevada, United States - GBS 70_MetaG | ecosystem: Environmental > Aquatic > Thermal springs > Hot (42-90C) > Sediment...
AGAAAAAGAAAAAATTTCAAAAATTGTTGGCATCGGAGCAGTAAAATATAACGACCTTTCTCAACATCCATCAAAGGACATAATATTTGATTGGGGGAAAATTTTAAATTTAAAAGGAAACTCAGCCCCTTATTTGCAATACACTTTTGTAAGATGCCATAGTATCCTTCAGAAATCAAAAATAGAGTTCAAAACTCTTAAGTTAATCCCTGAGAAGTTAAACAGCGAAGAGATTAACATTTTAAGAGAAATTCGAAAATTTCCAGAAATTGTTCAGGAGGCTGGAGAAAAGTTTTCTCCCAATTTGATTTGTAATTTCGTCTTTGATTTAGCCAAAAGTTATAATAATTTTTACAATTTATATCCGATCCTGAAAGAAAGAGATAAATCCGTAAAAAACTTTAGATTGGCGCTCACAAAATGTGTCGCTCAAGTAATTAAAAATTCACTTTCTCTTTTGGGAATTAAAGTTCCCAAAAAAATGTGATATATTAAATAAAGTATGGAAATAAACTTTCCAAAATTAGAAGAGAAAGTTTTAAGATTTTGGAAGAAAAATAAAATTTTTGAGAAATCAATCGAAATAAGAAAAAAGGACTTTATTTTTTACGAAGGTCCTCCCACTGCCAACGCTAAACCCGGACTGCATCACGTTTTAACCAGAGTTTTTAAGGATATAATTTGTCGATTTAAAACAATGACAGGATTTAGGGTTTTGAGAAAGGCAGGTTGGGACACTCATGGACTGCCGGTAGAGCTTGAAATTGAGAAAAAAATAGGCATAAAAACTAAAAAGGAAATTGAAAAATTTGGCATAGAAAAATTCAATTTTTTATGTAAAAAGTCTGTTTGGGAATACAAAAAAGATTGGGAAAAATTAACAGAAAGAGTTGGTTTTTGGTTAGATTTGGAAAATCCTTATATTACTTATGACCCAGATTACATAGAATCTGTATGGTTTTTACTAAAGAAAATTCATGAGAAAGGTTTATTGTACGAAGATTTTAGAGTTTCTCCTTATTGTCCTCGTTGTCAAACTATTTTATCTTCTCATGAAGTTGCACAGGGCTACAAGCGGATAAAAGAACCCGCAATTTATGTAAAATTTAGAATTTTAAATCCAGAATATCAAAATTGTTCTTTTTTGGTCTGGACTACTACCCCCTGGACATTACCAGGGAATGTTGCAATTGCAGTTAACCCAAGGTTTGATTATATCTTCTTAAAAGAAAATAACGAAGTTTTAATTTTAGCAAAAGAGAGGGCAAAAATTCTCAATCTCTCTGGAGAAATTTTTAAAGAAGTTAAAGGAAAGGAATTAATTGGATTAAAATACCAACCAGTTTTTGATTTTTATTACCCAAAATTAAACAAAGAAAAAATTTGGGAAGTTTTGGGGGCAGACTTCGTGACCTTAGAAGAAGGTACCGGATTGGTTCATATCGCTCCAGCCTTTGGTGAAGAAGACATGGAGTTGATCAAAACTCAAAACTCAAAACTCAAAATTCAAAACTTGCCAGAATTTCCAATAATTCTGAATGTTGACGAAGAAGGAAAATTTAAGTTGGAAGTTAAAAAATTTGCAGGTCTTTTTGTAAAAGATGCCGATCCTGTAATCATTCAAGATTTAAAAGAAAGAGGACTTTTGTTTAGAGAAGAATTATACGAACATGACTATCCATTTTGTTGGAGATGCAAAACCCCTCTTTTGTACTACGCAAAAAAAAGTTGGTTTATCAAAATCACTAAGGTTAAAAACGATTTAATCCAAAATAATCAGAAGATAAATTGGATTCCAGCTCACTTAAAAGAGGGAAGATTTGGAGAATGGCTAAGGGAAATAAAAGATTGGGCACTTTCTAGGGAAAGGTATTGGGGGACTCCTCTACCAATTTGGAAGTGCGAAAATTGTGGTTACCAAGAGATAATAGGAAGTAAGGAAGATTTAGCGAAACAAAAATTTTCAAAAAATAGATACTTTATTATCAGACATGGAGAATCTATAATGAATGTTAAAGACATTTTAGTTTCTACCCTCCCAGAAAAGATTCCTTGCCCTCTCACAAAAAAAGGAAGAGAACAGATTTTAAAAGCTGCAAAAAAGTTAAAAAAAGAAAAAATTGATCTAATTATTTCTTCAGATCTTTTGAGGGCAAAACAGACAGCTGAAATTCTTTCTAAAGAATTAAAGGTAAAGGTAATTTTTGACAAAAGGTTGAGAGATATTAAAGCTGGTGTTTTTGAGGGCAGACCGCTTAAAGAGTATTTTTCTTTTTGGAAAAGTTACCAAGAAAGATTTCAAAAAGCCTCGAGAGGAGGAGAAAATTACAATCAAGTGAAAATGAGAATTTATAATTTCTTTAAAGAGTTAGAAAAAAAATATTCTGGAAAAACAATTTTAATAGTAAGTCATGAACGACCTTTGACAATGTTAGAGGGTGCTATAAAAGGTTACACAGTAAAAGAATATTTAGAAAAAGCTGAGCCAAGGAAAATAAAAAATGGAGAAATAAGAGAAATAGAGTTTAAACTTTTTCCCTATGACAAAAAGGGCAATTTAGATCTTCATCGCCCTTACATCGATGAGATAAAATTTTTCTGCCCAAAATGTAAAGGAATAATGAAAAGAATTCCCGAGGTAATAGATTGTTGGTTTGATTCTGGAGCAATGCCCTTTGCTCAATACCACTGGCCCTTTGAGAACGGAAAAAAACCAAGGTTATTCCCTGCAGACTATATTTGCGAAGCGATAGATCAAACTAGAGGTTGGTTTTATACTCTTTTAGCAGTTTCAACTCTCATTAATTTTGGTCCTCCTTACAAAAACGTTCTTTCTTTAGGACATGTATTAGACGAAAAGGGAGAAAAAATGTCAAAATCCAAAGGAAACGTTGTCGATCCTTGGGATATGATTCAAAAATATGGAGTAGAAACAATAAGATGGTACTTTTTTACTATTAACCAACCTTGGGATTCAAAATTCTTTTCTGAGAAAGAGGTGGTGGAAATTTTAAAAAAGTTTATTTTAACATTTTGGAATTGTTACCTATTTTTCGAACTTTACGGAGATAAAAAGGTCAATCCTCTTCCAAGCAGTAAAAACATCTTGGATCGTTGGATCGTTTCAAAGTTGGAGACTCTTATTGGAGAAATAACTCAACAATTAAAAGAATATGAAATTACCAAAGCAGCTAGAAAAATTGAAAAATTTGTGATAGATGATTTATCTTTGTGGTACATTAGGAGGTCAAGAAGGAGGTTTCAGAGACCAGAGGATAAGAAAGAATTAAACGAAGTCTCTAAAACATTAAAATTCGTTCTTTTAACCCTTTCTAAAATTTTGGCTCCATTTTTACCATTTTTATCCGAATTTGTATATCAGAGAATTAGGGGTTTAAATTTCCAATTTCCAATTTCTGTTCATTTGGAGAGGTGGCCAAAAACGAACGAAAAATTGATCGATAAAAACCTAGAAGATAAAATGGAAAAGATTAGAGAGATTGTTTCTTTGGCTTTAGCAGAAAGACAAAAAGCCAAAATCAGAACAAGACAGCCCTTAGCTGTACTTCAAATAATAAATGCGGAATTGAAAAATGAACCAGAATTACTGGAACTGATAAAAGAAGAAGTTAATGTTAAAAAAATAACTTTTGGTAAAGAATTTAAATTAGACACTACCATTACTCCTGAATTAAGAGAAGAGGGCATAGTGAGAGAAATAATTCGTCACATCCAAGAAATGAGAAAAGAGATTAAATTAAAACCAAGAGATAAAATTATCGTCGGATACTCTGGAGACTCAGCTATTTCAGAAATTTTAGAAAAAAATAAAGAAAAAATTTTGAAAGAGGCAAAAATCTTAGAATTAACAAAAAAAGAAATAGAATACGACTTAGAAAAACAAATAAAGGTCGACAATAAAAAAATAACTTTAGCTATTAAAAAAATCAATGCAAGTAAACATTCCTCCACCAAAAGAGGAAAGACCTAAGGTTCCTCCAGAGCCTCCTAAAAAACCATCTATTTGGGGTGAAGAGGGGTACATAAGGACAAGCAAATTATCAGAAATTTTGAAACGTCCTGAATACTATGACAAACTGGGGTTGGGGGAGGAAGCGAGGAGAGAAATAGCGGAAATTTTAAGGAAACCATTTGGGGAATATTTTTCAAGATCCGATTGGAGAATAGAATCTTTAATAAGAGAATTGAAAGATCCTGGTTCGTCTAGCGATGAAAAAATCAGAAAAACAGCTCAAGAAATCAGGCAAAAATACGGTCAATATAAAGCTAACACGATAGCTGAAGAGTTAAAGAAAATATTTGGTCTTTAAAAAGAAAGAATGTTCGTTCGTTATAGAACTTTAGGATTTGTATTTAAAAAAGAAGAGAGAGGAGAGGCAGACCAAGTTTTCAAAATATTCACAAAGGATTTTGGAAAGATTGAAGTGTTAGGAAAAGGAATCAGAAAAATTTCTTCAAAATTGAGGTCCCAAATTGATATTTTCTGTCTTTCTGAGATTGAATTTGTTCAGGGAAAACTTCAGAAGAGATTAACCGATGCACTTTTAATAGAAAAATTCAAAACTCTAAGACAAAATCTTCAAAAACTCTCAATTGCCTACCAAATTTGCGAAGTTTTAAATAAACTTATAAAAGGAGAAGAGAAAGATGAAAGGATTTGGAATTTAATTTTAGAAACGTTTAAAAGTTTAAACGAAAAAAGACAAAACCAAAAATTAGATAGTCTGAAGTATTATTATTTCTTTTGGAATTTAGTAGCGATTTTGGGAGAAAAACCAGAACTCTATCAATGCTGTATTTGCCAAGGCAAATTAAAACCAGAAAAAATTTATTTCAGCCCTAAAGAGGGTGGTATAATTTGTTCTCTTTGTTTTGAAAAAATCAAAAATGGAAAAACAATTAGTCAAAATGTAGTTAAAATTTTACGGACCATGACCGAAAAAGATCTTAACTTTTTACAAAGGTTGAAATTTCCAGAAAATGGCTTAAAAGAACTTCAAGAAATAACAAACTTTTATTCTAATTTCTTAACAGAAAATGAAACTGAAATTATTTAGATTCTTAATTTTGATCTTCATATTGGCAGGAGGGTTTTTGTATTGGAATTGGAGACAAAACGTTTATTCAAAAGAAGTTTTAAAACTAGAAATTTTAGGACCAGAAAAAGTTACTATCGGTAAAGAAGCTGAATTTATTGTTAAATACAAAAATAACGGGAAATTCAGGTTAGAAGAACCAGAATTGCTTTTTGAACCTCCAGAAAATTCTTTAAAAGGTGATCAGTTTGCAACCAATGAAATTTTAAAAGAAGAATTGGGGGGTGCAATTTACCCAGGCGAAGAAAGAACCTTTTCCTTTAAACTAAAAATTTTTGGAAAAGAAGGCGAACTAAAAACTGCTAAAGCCACAATGAGTTTTAAACCGAAAAACTTAAAAGCTAGATACAAAGTGAACACTTCTTTTTCTACCCAGATTCAATCAATTCCTATTACCTTTGAATTTGATTTACCTTCGAGAGTAGAACCTGGTAAGGTTTTCGCTTTCAGGGTGGATTATTTTTCGAACGTTGATGCAGTCTTGTCCAACCTTCGTGTTCAAATTGATTATCCTCCAGCCTTTGAGTTTTTAAATTCTCTACCAAAAAGTATTGAGAAAAACGAATGGGAAATTCCAGTATTAAATAGAGCAGATGGAGGAAGAATTGAAATTCAGGGTAGAATTTTAGATGAAATTGGCAAGGCAAAAATATTTAGAGCAAGACTTGGAGTGGTAATAAACAATCAAATTGTAATTTTAAAAGAAATTGAAAAAGGAGTAGAACTTGTTAAGCCTTCGATATCTTTGAGGCAAGAAATTAATGGAAACCCTGAATATGTAGCAGCTCCCGGAGAATGGTTGCATTATACCATTTATTTCAAAAATGTAGGTGATGAAGAAATGCAAAATCTATTTTTGATTTCAAAATTAGAAGGCGATGCTTTTGATTTTAGGACGCTAAGATCAGAATTAGGCGAAGTAAAACCTGGAGACAATTCTGTAATTTTCGATTGGAAAAAAGTTTCAAAACTTCAATATTTAGCACCGACTGACGAAGGGAAGGTTGATTTCTGGATAAAATTAAAAGATGATTTAGGAAACGTTAAGAACCCCATTCTGAAAAATAAAGTGTTTATCTTACAAATTAAAGAGGAATTCATCACTAAAATTTCCTCTAAGGTTGAAATTGTTCAGAGAGGATTTTATTTTGATGAAATCTTTGGAAATTCAGGACCGATTCCTCCTAAAGTTGGTCACACTACTACATATACAATATCTTGGCAATTAAAGAATTATTATTCAGACGTTCAAGATGTCAAAGTAAGAGCAACCCTTCCAGAATACGTTACTATCACTGGAAAAATTTTTCCAGAAGAAATGGTCTCGAAATTTTCGTTTGATCCAATCTCAAGAGAAGTAGTTTGGTCATTGGGAGATTTAAAAAGAACGGAAGGAATTGATACTCCATCTCCAAATATTTTCTTTCAAATTGCCTTTACACCAACGGAATCTCAACTAGCTCAAACCCCAGAAATTATTAGTGAAGCTAGAGTTTCAGGTCAAGATACTTGGACAGGAAAAATTTTAGAAGCCACTTCTCCTCCCCTTACTACTATTTTGCCAGACGATATAGAAATGAAACCCGAAATGGGCATCGTGCAATAACATGAAAAATTTAATGGAAAAGATTATCTCTTTTTGTAAAAGAAGAGGGTTTATTTTTCCTTCTTCTGAAATTTATGGTGGCATCCAGGGATTTTATGATTTTGGTCCTTTAGGAGTAGAAATGAAAAACAACATCAAAAAGCTATGGTGGAAGAAAATTGTTCAGGAACGAGATGATGTGGTAGGTTTAGATTCTTCAATAATTCAAAACCCAAAAGTTTGGAAAGCATCGGGGCATGTAGAAAGATTTTTTGATCTTTTAACAGAGTGTAAAGGGTGTCATAAAAGGTTTCGAGCAGATCATTTAATAGAAGAATTGAAAAATTCAGGGAAATTGGATGAGGTTGGTATTTACACCCAAGAAGAAATTAAAGATATTGAAAAAATTATTAATAAAATAAGATGTCCAGAATGTCAAGGAGAATTGACCCCTCCTAGGCAATTTAACCTGATGTTTAAAACTTTTGTTGGGCCGGTAGAAGAAGAAAGCACTAAAAGTTACTTAAGACCAGAGACAGCCCAAGGAATTTTTATAAATTTTAAAAATATTTTAGAAACCCAAAGAAAAAAAATTCCTTTCGGAATAGCTCAAATTGGAAAAGCCTTTAGGAACGAGATTACTCCTAGGAATTTTCTTTTTAGAACTAGAGAATTCGAACAAATGGAATTGGAATTTTTTGTTAAACCTGGAGACGATGAGAGGTGGTTTGATTATTGGGTAAAAGAAAGAATGAAATGGTACATTGAGGTTTTAAAAATACGGAGAGAAAATTTGAGAATCAGAGTCCATCAAAAAGAAGAATTAGCCCACTATGCAAAAGCCTGCGTAGATATTGAGTATAAATTTCCATTTGGGTGGGGAGAGATAGAGGGAATAGCCAATAGAACTGATTTTGATCTAAGGGCACACCAACAGCTCTCAGGCGAAAATTTGGAGTATTTTGATGAAAAAGAAAAAAAGAGTTACATTCCCTATGTAATCGAACCCTCCTGCGGGGTAGAAAGAATTTTCTTGGCACTTCTCTGTGAAGCCTACCAAGAGATAAAAGGAGGAAGAACAAAAACAACGAAACCGACAAAGGAAATAGAGACTTTATTGGTGATCGATAAAAAAATATCCCCAGTTAAAGTTGCAGTTCTCCCCTTGGTGAAGAAAAATAAAGAATTAGTTGAAAAATCAAAAAAAGTTTACCAAATGTTGAAACCTCACTTTCTTTGTCAATATGACGAGGTAGGTTCTATTGGAAGAAGATACAGAAGACAAGATGAGATTGGAACTCCATACTGCGTTACAATAGATTTTGAGACCTTAGAAAATGACACTGTAACGATAAGAGATAGAGATACCATGGAGCAAGAAAGAGTGAAAATTCAGAATTTAATTACACTTTTGCAAAAAAAATTAACTGAAGAATAAAAATGCATTTTCAGAAATTGACTTTATGGAAAGGGGTTGTTTATAATAAAACTCAGTAGGAAAATTCAACTAAAATAATCAAAGAAATTACCGCTTTCTGTTAAAAAACAGAAAAAATCAAATGATGCTTGAGGGCAAAAATTCTCAAAATCGTTTAATTTAAATGACATTTAGGAAAATTACTCTCAATAACGGTTTAAGGATCATTAACGTGCCTTCAAAAAGCACTCAAACAGTGACCGTTTTAGTTTTAGTCGGAACTGGTTCCAAATACGAAAAAAAAGAAGAAAATGGAATTTCTCACTTTTTAGAACACATGTATTTTAAGGGTACTAACAAAAGACCTTCGCCCTTAGAGATTGCAGAAACCTTAGACAGAGTAGGAGGAATTTACAATGCTTTTACTTCTCAAGAATACACTGGATATTTCGCCAAGGTTTCAAAAGAACATTTCAATCTAGCTTTAGATTGGGTTTCAGATATTTTTTTAAATTCAACTCTACCAGAAAAGGAGGTGGAAAAAGAAAGAGGGGTAATAATAGAAGAAATTAACATGAGAAAAGATCATCCTATGGAATATGTTTTAGTATTATGGCAGGAAGTTCTTTATGGAGATCAACCAGCGGGTTGGGATGTTGCAGGACGAATAGAAACTGTAAGCAAAATTTCAAGAAAGGATTTGATCAATTACAGAGAGAGTCAATACGTAGCCTCAAACACAATCGTTTGTATGGCTGGGAACTTTCATGAAAAAAACGGAATTGAAAAAGTGAAAAAATATTTTGCAAAAATAAAAACTGGAAAAAGTAGAGAAAAGCCTAAAGTAATAGAAAAACAAGAAAAACCAGCGATTTTGTTTGAAAAAAGAGACACAGACCAAACTCATATTTGCCTAGGTGTAAGAGGTTTGAGTCTTTTTGATGAAAGAAGATACACCCAAGAAATTTTAGCTTTGATCTTGGGAGGTATGATGAGTTCAAGGCTGTTTGAGAAAATTCGAACGAGAATGGGAATTGCTTATTACATTGAAACAGAATCTTTCTCAGATCCTGATACAGGATATTTAGTTACCAGGGCAGGATTAAATAATGAGAAATTAGAAGAAGGAATTTCAGAAATTTTAAAAGAGTATTCCAAAATAAAAAGAGAGGGGATTTCAAAATTTGAACTGAAAAAGGCAAAAGATTACTTAAAAGGAAAAATGAGCATTCTTTTGGAATCTTCAGATGCTAAAGCCTTTTTCTTTGCCTCTCAAGAAATTTTAGAGAAGAAAATTTTGACACCAGAAGAAATTTTTAAGAAAATAGATAGAATTTCTAGAAATGATGTTTTGAAGTTAGCTAGAGAACTTTTTAAACCACAAAGATTGAATCTAGCTTTTATTGGCCCAAAAGAAATCAAAAAAGAGATTTTAAAAGTATGAAAGAAGAAAAGACTCTCGACCTTTCTTGGAGCACCATTTTCAAAATTGCTGTTTTTTTATTTTTCGTTTATCTCATTTATTTAATTAAGGAAATTTTAGTCTTTACACTTTTTGCTTTCGTAATTTCTTTTTTAATAGAACCTATAATCACAGTTTTAGAAAAAAAGCTTCCTAGAATAATTTCAGTTTTAATCGTGTATTTCTTTATTTTCTTTTTTGTTGGATACTTGATTTTTTTTCTCGTTTCTCCAATTTTTTCTGAATCCCAAAAATTTATTAAATCAATTCCTGATTATTTTGAAAGAATTTCTCCAACCTTAAGAACTCTTGGCCTGCTTACATATGAGAATTTTGAAGACTTATTGAGAAGATTCCAAGATTGGGTGATAAGAGCATCCAAAAGCATTTTTTCAGCAATTTTTGTAATTTTTGGAGGAATTTTTTCTACTCTAACTATTTTTTCCCTTGCGATTTTTATTTCGCTCGAAAAAGGAATTGGAGAAAGACTAATAAGATTTTTCTCTCCGCAAGAAAAGGAAGAACAATTTTTGTCAATTTTCAGAAAATCTCAAGCAAAAATTTCTGCTTGGTTTTGGAGTAAACTTTTGAGCTGTTTTATTATTTTTCTTTTAACTTTAGTTTCTCTAAAAATTTTCAAAGTTGAATATGCGTTTTTACTGAGCTTGATTGCTGGTTTTTTAAATCTTGTGCCAATTATAGGACCTACGATTGCAGGCATTTTAATTTTCATTCTTGCTCTCTTGAGTTCCTTTCAAAAGGCAATCTTTTCAATCCTGGCTTTTATTTTGATTCAACTGATAGAAGGAAACATTATTCTTCCTATTTTGACTCAAAAATTTGTTGGCCTTTCTCCATTTTTAACTTTACTTTCTTTGTTAATCGGCGGAAAAATTTTAGGTTTTTGGGGGGCACTTTTTTCAATTCCTTTGATGGCAATAATTATTGAAACTACTAAAGAATTATTCAAACAGAAAATTTAAAAATGGCAATTTTGTACGTTGTTGCCACTCCTATCGGAAATTTAGAGGATATTACTCTGAGAGCCCTAAAAATTTTAAAGGAAGTAGATTTAATACTCTGTGAAGATACTAGAGTTACTCAAAAATTGCTTAATCACTACCAGATTAAAACTCCGCTTTTGAGTTACCATCAACATTCAAAACTTCAAAAAATTGAACTTATTATTTCACTCTTGAAAAAAGGAAAAAAAATAGCTTTGGTTTCTGATGCAGGCACTCCCGGAATTTCTGACCCAGGAAATGAATTAATAAGAAAGATTATCGATACATTTGAAGAAAAGATTCAAATTTGCCCAATACCTGGTCCCTCAGCCTTAACAGCAGCAGCCTCTGTTTCTGGATTACCAATGAATAGATTTTTGTTTTTAGGTTTTCTTCCCTCAAAGAGAAAGAGAAGAAAATTTTTCAACGAAATTTTACAATCTAAATATCCAATCATCTTTTATGAATCCCCACACCGAATTCTCAAGACACTGAAAGAAATTCAAAGTTATTTATCTCCAGATACTTTTATTGTCGTTTGCCGTGAGTTAACAAAAAAATTTGAAACCATTTACCGGGGGGAAATCGCCACGGTAATACAACAAATTGAAAAAAACCCGATAAAAGGAGAGTTTGTAGTAATCGTTAGTAAGAAAAATTCTTAGTTTGATTTTCAAATTTTATCAAACCTTGATAAAATTTAGGTATGAAACGAAAATTTTATATTACTACAGCAATCGACTACGTGAACGCCTCCCCTCATTTAGGACATGCCCTTGAGAAGATTCAAACTGACGTTATTGCAAGATATTTTAGAATTTTAAAAAGAGAAGTTTTATTTTTGACTGGCACTGATGAAAATTCACTCAAGAATGTTCAGGCTGCAGAAAAGGAAGGCATTACTCCTAAAGAATTAGTAGATAGAAATTCACAAAAATTTTATCAGCTAAAAGAGATTCTCAATTTAAGTTTTGACGATTTCATAAGAACCACAGAACTTCGTCACATAAAAGGCGCTCAAAAGCTTTGGTTAGCTTGTAAAAAAGATATTTTTAAAAAAACTTACCGGGGTTTATACTGTGTAGGTTGCGAAGAATATTACAAAGAGGAAGAGTTGGCAAACGGTTTGTGTCCAGAACACAAAAGAAAACCTGAATTAGTAGAGGAAGAAAATTATTTTTTTCGACTTTCAAAATATCAAAATCAACTTATCGAGATTATAGAAAAAGAGAAAATAAAAATTATGCCTGAAACTAGAAAAAACGAAATTTTATCCTTTCTTTATCGAGGTTTAGAAGATATATGTATTTCTAGATCTCAAGAAAGGGCAAAAGGGTGGGGAATAAATGTTCCCGATGATCCTTCCCAAAAAATTTGGGTTTGGTTTGACGCACTTTCAAATTATATTAATGCGGTAGGTTATGGAACTAATTTGAAAAAATTCAAAAAATGGTGGCCAGCTGATATCCATGTTATTGGGAAAGGAATTTCAAGGTTTCACTGTGTATATTGGCCAGCAATTCTCATTTCGGCCAAACTACCTTTGCCAAAATCAATCTTTATCCATGGATACATTACAGTTGGAGGTCAAAAAATGTCAAAATCTTTGGGTAACATTGTTGATCCCTTTGAACTCGTGAAAAAATATGGTACTGACGCAGTAAGATATTTTCTCTTGAGGGAAGCCTCTCCTTTTGAAGATATAGATTTTACCATTGACAAACTTGAAAAAAGATACAATTCAGATTTAGCCCACGGGATTGGAAATTTAGTGTTGAGAATTATTACTTTATCCCAGAGGTTGAAAATTGGGGCACTTAAAAAGAAGGTTAATCACCCTAGATTAAATGTAGAAATTAAAAAAACTAAAAAGAAATGGGAAAATTCTTTAAAAGAATTCAAGTTCAACGAATCATTAATGTCAATTTGGGAGCTTATTTCTTTTTCCGACAAATTTCTTCAAGAAAAAAAACCTTGGGAAAACAATGATAAAAAAACTGTTTCGGATTTATTGGTTGTTTTAGCAGAAATTTCAAAAATGCTTGAACCCTTTTTACCACAAACTTCAGAAAAAATTTTCAAACAGATAAAAAACAGAAAACCAGAAATTCTTTTCCCCAAAATTACCTCTTGACAAAGGATTTTATTTTTGTTATTTAACTTTTGCGTTCTTGCCAAAATTATGAACAACCAAGCTAAAAATTGGTTTTTTAGTTGAAGCTTTAAGTTCCAAAACCCCTCATTTTTAATCGGAAAAGGATTTTCGTAAAGAACCGGTTTTTTTGAATACTATCAAGTTTATAGTTCATTTTAAAAATTCCATAAAGGGGGTGTTTGTCATGAAAACCTTGAGAGTTTCTGCATGGAAAGAAAAGAGACTGACAATTGACGCGGAAACCCTGAGAAAGATTGAACATCTTCTTTATCTTTGGGTTGGAACTTTTCCTCCGGAGCCTACATGGGTATGTAAAAACCTCGGGGTTCACTCTTTGTTAATTAGGGTGGATTTTGTTCTTAATGGAGAGTTGAAAGTCTACGAAATAGAAGAACGACCTGGAGACATTGGAATTACCGCCATGATTAATCCCAGATTCTGGCAGAAATTTACCCTTCTGTTTAAACTATGGCAAAAGGAACTTGGAAAAATTGCTATTGTAATCTCAGAACGACGAGAAGATGGGGACGATTATTACTGGGCTGAACTGATGGAAGTTCCAATCTTTAGAGAAGTACCTCAAAGAGAAAGAAACCTGTATCTTGTAAGAGCAGAACCGTGCGAAAAAGAATACCATTGTTTAAGCAAATATTCAATCTCCACCGTTCGCCACAAAGGAAGAAAAGACTATGGTGAAATGATGAACCTCTGGATTCCTGTAGAAAGAATCCAGGAATTACCCTGGGAAAAGGGGTTTGCTCTAAAACCTCGTCAGGGAAGTAAACTCCAAAATCTCTTTCTTTGGGACCTAAGACAACGTCCCGGCACTTCCAGAAGAGAAGAAATTATTCACGCACTTCCGAGAGTAACTTATCTTCAACCTTGGATTGAACCAGAAAAAAGTAGTTTGATTTCTTGCGAATACCTAATCCGTAAGATCTTCTTTGCTTGGAATCCTCTAACAGAAAGATGGGAATCTCTAGGTGGGATATGGGTAGCCAGTAACAATTTACTATTCAGAACTTCAGATTCTATAGTAGGTCCGATTATCACAAATTACTAAGCTCTTTCATGTTTACAATGCGGGTGGCAAATTGTCACCCGCCTTTTTTAATTCTATAATTGTAATATTGAGCGATGTTAAAACAGCTTTTATCAAAACTGATTTCTTTTGAAACTGTTTCAGATAATCTAAAGGAAAATAAAAAATCTATTTTTTGGATTGGAAATTTTTTAAAAAAGGCTTCCTTGCAAGTGAAATATTTTCAGTTTTCGAAATATTTTTCCCTCGTTGCCTTAACGAAAAAAACAAAAACTCCCATTCTTTGGTTAGCAGCTCATCAAGATGTGGTTCCTGCATCAAAAAAACTCTTTAAGCCAAAAATCGAAAAAGACAAGCTTTTTGGAAGAGGTGCTTTTGACATGAAATTTGCCATTGCTTGTTATTTGAGGTTAGTTCAGGAATTAAAGAATGAATTAGAAAAATATAACTTTGGAATAATGATTACTTCTGATGAAGAAATAGGAGGTTTTTTTGGAACTAAGAAGTTGATAGAAAAAGGATATAAAGGTCAAGTTGTTTTTTTACCAGACGGAGGTAAAGATTGGAAGTTTGAAAAAGAAGCGAAAGGAGTTCTTCATTTAAGAGTTGAGGCTTTTGGTAAAACAGCACATGGATCTAGACCCTGGGAAGGAGAAGGCGCAAACGAGAAATTAATTAATTTTTTACATGAATTTCAAAAGTTTTTCCCAAAAGAACCTTGTAATATCAAAAACCATTGGCATCCTACTTTAAACATTGGCAAAATAGACGGAGGAAAAGCTACTAATCAAGTTTCAGATTTTGCCCAAACTTTTTTGGACATTCGGTTTCCCAAAAATTTTGGTTACAAGAAAATTCTCACAAATTTACATAGGTCCTTAAAAAAATTTAAAAAAATCAAAGTCAAACAAATTGTATTTGCTAAACCCTACTCAATAGATCCTAAGAACAAGTTTTTAAAAATATTTTCGCAGATTGCTTATTCTAAATTTAAGATAAAAACTGCCTTTGATGTCTCTCATGGTTCTTCAGATGGAAGATTTTTTGCGGAGAAAAACATTCCAGTAATTTTAATAAAACCAAAAGGGGGAGGTCATCATTCAGAAAATGAATATGTTAATTTGCGAGATTTAGAAAAATATTATATAGTTTTGAAAGAATTTGTCAAAAGAGTTTCTTTGGCATAAAGACGATTTAGAACCATGAGATATAGCCACATCAAAATTGAAAAAAAGTGGCAAGAGATTTGGAAAAAAATTAAACTCTACAAAACCAAAGATTTTCTTAAAAAGAAAAAATTTTATTGCTTAGACATGTTTCCTTATCCTTCCGGAGCAGGACTGCATGTAGGACATTTGAGGGGGTATATTGCCACAGACGTGATTTCAAGAATGAAGATGATGCAAGGATTTAATGTTTTGCATCCAATGGGTTGGGATGCGTTTGGATTGCCAGCTGAAAACTATGCTTTACAGCACAAAATTCATCCCGAGGTTGCAGTAAAGAGAAATATTAAGAATTTCAAAAAACAACTTTCAAAAGTAGGATTCTCGTATGATTGGGAAAGAGAAATTAACACCACTGATCCTGAATATTACAAATGGACTCAATGGATATTTTTGCAATTCTTTAAAGCCGGTTTAGTGCATGAGAGTTTCGAACCTATAAATTGGTGTCCTTCTTGCAAAACTGGGTTAGCTAATGAGGATTTAGAAAAAGGAAGATGTGAAAGATGCGGATCAAAGGTTGAAAAAAGACCCCTTCGTCAATGGATAATAAAGATTACAAAATATGCAGATAGACTTTTGAACGATTTAAAATATCTGAATTGGCCAGAACATATAATAAAAATGCAAAAAGACTGGATTGGAAAATCAGAGGGAGTTGAATTTGAAATGAAAATTTTTAAAGAGAACGAAGAACTCAAAGAAACAATTCGAATTTTTACAACTAGAATTGATACTGTTTTTGGTATGACGTATGTTGTTTTAGCACCAGAGAATAAAATACTAGAAAAATTGAAAGACAAAATCGAAAACTGGGAAGACATTCAAAAATATAAAAAAGAAGTTGAAGCAAAATTAGCAGAAGAAAGAGAAAAAGAAAAAACTGGAATAAAAATTGAAGGTATTTTAGCGGAAAACCCATTTAATCAAGAAAAAGTTCCAATTTTTGTTGCAGAATACGTTTTGGCAGACTATGCAACAGGTTCGATAATGGCAGTCCCCGCTCACGATAAAAGAGATTTTGAGTTTGCCAAAAAATTTAATTTGCCAGTTAGAAAAGTGATAGAGGGAGGTCAAAAGGGGGAAGAATGTTACGAAGGTGAAGGAATTTTAGTGAATTCTGGAGAGTTTTCAAACCTCCACTCAAAAGAAGCAAAAGAAAAAATGGCCCAATGGCTAGAACAAAGAAAAATTGGAAGTAAAAAGGTTTATTACAAAATTAGAGATTGGATTTTTGCAAGACAAAGATATTGGGGAGAACCATTTCCTTTGGTTTTTTGCGAAAATTGCAAAAGAAAAATTTTAGAAAAGAAATATAAAAAAGAAGAGTTTAATAAAGGAGAGTTGCTAAATCCAGGTTGGATTTGTGTATCAGAAAAAGACCTTCCAGTAAAACTTCCAAGAGTAAAGTATTACCAACCCACTGGTACTGGAGAATCCCCCTTAGCCAATATAGAAAAATGGGTAAAAATAAAATGTCCGAAGTGCGGATCTCTTGCAAGAAGAGAGACAAATACTATGCCTCAATGGGCAGGATCTTGTTGGTACTATTTAAGATACATTGATCCGAAAAACAAAAAAGCACCAATTTCAACGAAAAAAGAAAAATACTGGATGCCAGTTGACCTTTATGTAGGAGGAGCAGAACACGCCACAAGGCATTTAATTTATGCAAGGTTTTGGCATAAATTCTTGTATGATATAGGGATAGTTTCGACTAAAGAGCCATTTTTGAGATTGAAATCAGTGGGTGTAATTTTAGGTCCTGACAAGAGAAAAATGTCAAAAAGATATGGAAACGTGGTCAATCCTGATGAAATTTGTAAAAAATTTGGAGCAGATTCTTTAAGAGTTTACGAAATGTTCATGGGACCTTTTGATCAAGAAATCGCCTGGCAAGAGAGAGGAGTTGTTGGGGCAAGGAGATTTTTAGAAAGAATTTGGAAGTTAAAAGACAAAGTAATAAAAAGAAAATCCAAAATAACCAACAAAAAAATTTTGACGATTTTGCATCAAACAATAAAGAAAGTTACAGAAGACATTGAAAATTTCAAATTTAACACAGCAATTTCTCAATTGATGATTTGTGCAAACGAGTTGGAAAAAGAAGAAAAAATCGAAAAAGAAATTTTTGAAAATTTTTTGAAACTTTTAGCACCCTTTGCACCTCACATTTCAGAAGAAATTTGGCAAATTTTAGGAAACAAAAAATCAATATTTTTGAGTTCTTGGCCAAAATGGGAAAAAAGATTAATAAAAGAAGAGAGAGTTATCCTTATTGTCCAAATTAACGGAAGGGTTAGAGACAAAATTGAAGTAGAGGCTGAAATTTCAGAAGAAAAGGCGAAAGAATTAGTTTTTTCTCTTGAAAAAGTTAAAAGATGGATCGAAAACAAACAAATAAAAAGAATCATTTTTGTACCAAAAAAATTAATTAATATCGTTGTAGAATGAAAGAAAAAAACTACATTATTTTGGTGGTCATTTTAATTTTCATTCTTTTTTGCTTCCTTAGTTTTTTCTTTTGGAAGAAAATTTATCCTAAATTCTTTCCATCCCAAGAATCTCTTTTAGAACTTCCAATTTTAAAACAAGAAGAAAGAAAACCAAAAATAAAGGAAATAAAAAGATTCAAAATCGCTGGGGAAACTTCAGGGGATATTGAAGATCTTCAATTTTCAGATAATGCAACCTCGGTGGTACTAAAATACAAAAAAGATGGAAAGGAATATTTTCAAATGAATGAGAAAACTTACGGTCCTTTCGAGGAAATTGGTCACTTTAGTATCTCTCCAGAGGGATCAAAGTTCGGTTTTGCTTTTAAAAAAGAGGGAAAATACTTTGTGTTGATAAACGATAAAATTTATGGACCATTTGATAGAATTGGTGATGTTATTGTCGGACCTGGAAATTATCATTTTGTGTTCGCCTATGAAAAACATGGAAAATGGTACGCCCAAATTGGAGAAAAAAATTATGGACCTTATGATGAAATTTGGAAACTTTCTTTTTCTCCAGATTATTCAAAATTTGGGTTAATTTATCTTTACAGAAATCAAGGAGCCTTCGTAAGAATGAATGATAAAATATATGGTCCCCTCGGTCTAACCTGGGGAGGTTTTTTCTCACCAGATAGTTCAAAATTTGTCTTTTGGTATTTCAAAGATAAATACTGGCTTCAAGTAAACGATGAAAAATTTGGACCTTATGATGCACTACGAAATGCTGTTTTTTCTGAAGATGGTTCAAAATTTGCTTTCCTTTATCAAAAAGAAGGAAAATTTTATGTTCAATTAAATGGACAGACATACGGACCTTATAGCTTTGCTTATGGAAAACCTAAAGGTGTACCATTTCTTCATCTTTCTCGAAATGGTTTGAGATTTGCTATCGAAGATAGCACGGTGGGAGTTTATCTTCCATTTCAAGATAAAACCTACGGACCTTATGAGAGTTTTGGTGATTTTGTTTTTTCTTCAGATGGTTCCCAATTTGCCTTTTCTTACAATTATCATTATGTGCAATTTAACGAGAAAACATATGGTCCCTATTTTTCAATTCACAAAATTGATTTTTCGCCCGATGATTCTAAGTTTGTGTTTCTTTATTCAAAAGAAGATGGAGATTACCTTCATATCAGTGATAAACAATATGGTTCTTTTGAATTGGGACCCAAAGAGAAACTCAAATACAAATTCACAAAAGATAACAATTTTTATCTTGCTTTTTTTTGAAAATGGAGATTTAGTAATAGGAAAAGTTGAATTTTAATGATTTGCACCAGCATAAATAAAACCTTAGAGGAAAGAAATCCAATATTTAAATTACAAAACAAAAATTGACCAAAAAATTATGTCTGAGATTGTCGGATACATTGGTAAAAAAAACGCCTTACCTATTTTAATTGAAAAAATGAAACAAATGAGTTTCAAAGAATACGATTCTTCTGGAATTTTAGTTTTGAGCGATAATAAAGCGATTTTGGTTAAGGTAGTTGGGAGATTAGAAAATTTAGAAAAAAAATTAAAAAACAAAAAAATCGAAGGGAATATTGGCCTAGGACACTTGAGATGGGCTTCAGTTGGTAGAGTGATTACAAAAAATGCTCATCCTCATTTTGACTGTAAAAAAGAAATCTTTTTAGTCCACAGCGGAATGATTGAAAATCACAAAGAATTAAGAAGACAACTTATTAAAGAAGGACACATACTTTCAAGCGAAACAGATAGCGAATTAATTTGTCACTTAATAGAAAATTATTTTCAAGGAAACTTAGAAGAAGCGGTTAAAAAAACAATTCAGAAAATTAGAGGAGCTTACGCTTTCGTTGTAGTCTCAAGAAAAGATCCCCAAAAAATTGTGGCTGTAAAATTTTCTTCACCATTGTTTTTTGGAAAAGTGAAAGATGGAATTTTGATTGCTTCTGATAAATCAATTTTCACTAAATTTAAACCAATAGAGACAAAAGATGGAGAAATTATTGTTTTCAGAAGGGATAAATTTCATATTTTAAAAGAAAGAATAAATTTTCAATCAGAAAATTTAGATAAGGGAATTTATCCACATTTCATGTTAAAAGAAATTTTTGAAGAACCAGAAATTATCGAAAATGTGATTAGGGGGAGAGTGATCTTGGAAAAAGGAATGGTAAAATTTGGAGGCCTAGATGCTTTAAAAGAAAAACTTAAAAAAATAAATAACCTAATATTAATCGGATGCGGATCATCGTTCTATGCAGCAAAATTTGGAGAAATTCTTTTACAAGAATATGCAAAAATTAACGCAAGATCGGAAATTGCCTCTGAGTTTCGATATTTAGATCCATTTTTAAACAAAAGCACCGCAGTAATTTCTATTTCTCAGTCTGGAGAATCAACAGATACTTTAGCGGTTCTAAAAAAAATGAAAGAAAAAGGGATGATGACCATTGGAATAACGAATGTAATTTCATCTTCTCAAGCCAAAGAAACCGATGCTGGAATTTATCTTAGAGCGGGAACAGAAATAGCGGTAGCATCAACAAAAACTTTTCTATCTCAACTTATAACTTTAGTAATGCTAACCATTTATTTTGGAAGACAAAGGTCTATGGATTTGAAAACAAGCAAAAGAATACTCCAAGAATTAATTAAAACTTCAAATTTTATCAGAGAAATTTTAAACAGGAGATCTGAGATTGAAAAATTAGCAAAAAAATATCAGGAATTTAAAAATTTCTATGTTCTAGGTATGAAATATAATTTCCCTATTGCTCTAGAAGGAGCCCTGAAATTAAAAGAAGTTTCTTATTTACACGCAGAGGGCATTTGTGGAGGTGAGTTAAAACACGGTCCGATAGCCTTGATAGATAAAAACTTCCTCACTATTGCAATTTGCCCTTCAGACTCAGTTTATGATAAAATGAAATCGAACCTTCAAGAAATAAAGAAAGGAAACGGATTGGTAATTGCGATTGCTACTCAAGGCAATAGAGAAATTCAAAAATTAGCAGATGATGTTTTTTATATCCCAAAAACTTTGGAAATATTAACGCCAATACTTACAGTAATTCCTCTCCAATTACTATCTTATTATTTTGCGGTATTATTAAAAAGGGAAATAGACAAACCAAGAAATTTGGTAAAATCAGTAATAGAAAAATAAATTATGGAAAATAAAATTTTATCAAAAGAAATCGGCAAAAAATTAGTACTTTTGGCCAACGAATCACTTTGCAGAGGAGCGATTGAATCTGGAGTAGACTTTGTTTCCACTTATCCTGGAACTCCAGCTTCTGAAATTGGAAATACTTTTTGGCAAATTAAAGAAGATCTCAAAAAAATTAACTCAAATTTTCACTTTGAATTTTCTACCAACGAAAAAGTAGCTCTAGAAGCTGGTGCAGGAGCTGCTTTTTCTGGTTTGAAGTCGTTAGTTGCTTTTAAACATTTTGGTTTGAACGTTGCTTCAGATTTTTTGTGTACCCTAATGTATTCTGGTATTGAAGGTTCAATGGTAATTTTTGTGGCTGATGATCCTTCTTGTTGGAGTTCTGCCCAATCTGAACAAAACAGTAGGTTTTATTCTCTAATGGCTCATATTCCTACTTTAGAACCCTCAACCCCGCAAGAATTCAAGGATTTCACAAAGTTTGCTTTCAAATTATCAGAAAAATTTAAAATTCCAATAATGCTGCGATCCACCACAAGGGCTTCCCATCAATCAGGTCCAGTGATTTTGGAAAAAATTCCAGATTTTAAATCAAAGTTTCCAAAATTCATTAAAAATCCAAAAAAGTTTTCAACAATGCCACCTCGGGTTTTGGAGATGAAAAAAGAACTTTTGGAAAAAATCGAGACAATAAAAAGAGAAAGCGAAAAATCAAATTTAAATAAGATAATTTACGGTAAAAACAAATCAAAAGAAAAATTTGGTATTGTAACTTCCGGAGTATCCTTTCTGTATACAATGGAAGCTCTAGAGAAATTGAATTTAAAATTGCCAGTTTTGAAACTAGGATTTGTTTATCCTCTCCCAGCAAGAAAAATTTTGAACTTTTTAAAAAAATTAAAGAAAGTATTAATCGTTGAAGAATTGGAACCTTATTTGGAAAGAGAAATTGCGATTTTGGCACAAAAAGCAAATTTAAAAGTCGAAATTTTAGGAAAAGGAGAAAAGATTGAGGGTGGAAGAATTTGGCGAGAAAGGAAAGCAATTTTACCACAAATTGGAGAACTAAAACCAGAATATGTGGAGATTGCGATTTCCAAACTTCTAAACAAAAAACTATTTTTTAACTATCAATTACATTTGAAACAATTTGAAAAAATTAAGATACCTCCAAGACCTCCAATTTTATGCCCAGCTTGTCAATATTGGGCAGTAATCAATTCAATAAAAAAGATTGCTAATCTTCAGGAGATAATTTTTGGGGGTGAAATTGGTTGTTATATGCTTTTTTCTCACAAAGTGATCAACCTTCAAGATTATCTTTATTGTATGGGGTCTTCAGTAAGTATCGCCCACGGAATTTCAAAAGCTACTGAACAAAAAGTGATTGCTTTCGTGGGAGATTCCTCGTTTTTCCATGCAGGAATTCCTGCTTTAATTAATGCTGTTTTTAATCAGTCAAACCCTTTGATAATCATTCTCGAAAATCAAACTACCGCAATGACAGGTCACCAACCCCACCCTGGCGTAGGGGACGGGCAGGCAATAAAAATTGAGGAAATAGTCAGGGCTTGCGGAATAAAAAACGTTAAAGTAGTAGATCAAGTTGAAAACCCAAAGGAACTTGAAGACGCCATCAAAGAATTTTTAGAAAAAAAAGAACCTTCAGTAATCATTGCAAGGCACATTTGCACTTTGCTAGAGAAAAAGAAAAAAACATGAAAAAAGATTTTAATTTAATAATAGTTGGAGTTGGAGGACAAGGACAAATTACCTTGTTGAGAATTTTACAAGAGGCTGCTTTGCACGAAAACAGAAATTTCAAAGGATCAGAACTACATGGGTTGTCTCAAAGAGGAGGTTCTGTTGAAGTTCACTTTAGAATGGGAAAAAACGTTTTTTCTCCTCTAGTTTCCCAAGGAGATGCAGATTTAATAGTTTGTCTTGAAATGCAAGAAGCCTTGAGAGCTCTCTATTATGCTTCACAAAAAACTCAATTTTTAATAAACAAACTAATAATTCCTATTCCAGGGGAAGAAGTAACCTCAGAAGATCAAATTTTAAATTCCTTAAAAGGATTTACCCAAAAAATAGAAATTATCGAAGCTTCTAAAATTTGTAAAGAAAAATTGCAAAAAGAAATTTTAGCAGGAGTTTATCTCTTGGGTCTTGCTCAAAAAAGAGGATTTATTCCTCTCAAGAAAGAGAGTTTAGAAGAGGGGATAAAAAGAACGATCGGGGAAAAATATTTAAATGAAAATTTAGAGGCTTTTAGATTTTCTCAATTTTAGCCCCTAAGTTCTTTAATTTCTGATCGAATTTTTCGTATCCTCTTTCAATTTGTTCAATTCCTTCAACTATTGATTCTCCCTTTGCTGCCAAAGCTGCCAAGACCAAAGCTGCTCCAGATCTGATATCTGTTGAATTTATTTTATTTCCGACTAAAGGAGTTTTTCCAAAAATTAAGGCTCTGTGAGGATCGGTAATTTCTACATCTGCTCCCATTTTCTTTAACTCGTGAAGATATTGGAATCTATTTTCGTAAAGTGGTTCGTGAATTAAAGATTTTCCTTGGGCCTGAGTGAGCAAAGTAGCTACCATTGGTTGCAAATCGGTTAAAAATCCAGGATAGGGCAAAACTTGAATTTTAGTCGCTTTCAAATTTTTAGATTTTCGTATCAATATTTCTTTTTTATTTACTCTAAAATCTACTCCCACCTCCTTCATTTTTCTGAAAAAAATTGTTAAATGATCCGGATTTATATTTTTGATTTTCCCCCTCCCTTGGGTAATTACAAAGGCGACAAAAAAAGTAACTGCTTCAATTAAGTCTGGGGAAATTTTGAACTCAACACCCTTTAATTTTTTCCTTCCTTCAATTTCTATTGTGTGAGTACCAATTCCTTTGATTTTCACCCCCATTTTTCCTAACAAACTTCCCAAATCTTGAACCTGTGGTTCTGCTGCAGCAATTTCAATTTTGGTTTTTCCCTCAGCCATAGATGCTAACATTATGACATTTTCAGTTGCAGTAACTGAAAATTCCTTCAATACTATTTTTCTTCCTTTTAATTTTCTTGGTAACTCAAAGTGATAAAATCCCCTTTTTTCTTCCACCTTTATTCCAAATTCTTCAAAAGCTTCAAGATGAGTAGTGATCGGTCTTAAACCAATTTTGTCTCCTCCCGGATGCGGAAGTTTTATTTTTTTGAAACGAAGCAAGAGAGGAGGGATTAACAATACAGAAATTCTCATTTTTTCAAACAACTCAAAAGGAATTTTTTCGGGATTGATATTTTTTGGAAAAATTTTTACTTTATTCTCAGCTAACCATAATACTCTAGCTCCCATTTTCTCTAGTATTTCAATTTCGTTTAGAACATCAGAGCATCTTGGTAAATTATCAATTATTGAAGGCTTTTCGCTTAACAAAACAGCAGCTAAAACAGCTCCCGCAGAATTTTTGTAACCAGAAACTTTAATTTCTCCCTCCAAAGGAGCCCCTCCTTTTATTAAAAATTTCCCTGGCATATTTTATTTTAAATCTCCTTATCACAAATTTAAAGTCAGATTTCTCATAAAGAAAAAAGCGGGAAGTTTTACTTAATCTTTCTTCCCGCCAGGCTCTTTAATAAACTTAATTTTTTTTCACAAACGCGAGATACAATAGTAACACCACACTCACTATCACTCCCACTATCATTCCTGCAAAAAGTCCCAACACAAAATCGACACTCATTTTTTTCACCTCCTTTTTTAACTTATTCTATATTAAACTTAGCAAAAAATAATTTTTTTTCAAGAGCAATTCTTAGATCATAATTTCAAAAAGATTTTTTACGATTGACTTTTCTATTTTTTTTGATAACTTTTAAATATATGCCAATTAATCCTCATATTTTTAGAGCCTACGATATTAGGGGGATTTACCAAAAAGACATTGATGAAGAAATTTTTAGAAAGATTGGCTTTGTTTTGGGAAAGAAAAATCAAAAGTTTTTAGTTGGACACGATATCAGAAAATCAGGGAAAAAGTTAGCGATGGCTTTAATTGAAGGATTGACAACCTCAGGGTCTAAGGTCTTTTTTTGTGGGCAATCTTCTTTTGGAACTTGTTTTTTTTCAGGTTTTAAATTAAAAGTTCAAAAAACAATTTTTGTAACCGCCTCTCATTTACCAAAAGAGTGGAATGGCCTGAAAATAAATTATGGAGACGGAGAGCCAATTTCGTCAAAAGAAATCGAGAAAATCAGAGACAAAGTATTAAAAATAGAAAAAAAGAAAATTAAATTTAAAAAACCAAAATTCAAGAAAGTTAACTTAAAAAATGAATACATCAAAACGCTCTTTCAAAAATTTCCTCTTTTGAAAAAGAAAAAATTAAAAATTATTTTAGATTGTGGAAACGGATCAACTTCTTTGGTAGCCCCTCAAATTTTCAAAAAATTTGGTTTTGAAGTTATAGAAATTTTCTGCAATCCTGATCCCAATTTTCCAAACAGAGACCCAGAACCTACTTTTGAGGCCACAAAAATTTTAAGAGAAAAAGTAATTTCAGAAAAAGCAGATTTTGGAGTAGCTTTTGATGGAGACGGAGACAGGGGAGTAATAATTGATGATAAGGGGAGATATTTGAGCGGAAATCAGGTGGGAATAATTTTGGGAAAAGATCTTTTGAAAGAATCTAAAAATAAAAAAATCATAAAGACAGTTTCTTGTTCTATGGCTGTAGATGAAGAATTGAAAAAAGATGGTGCAGAAATCATCGAAGTACCAGTTGGCCACACTTATGTCATTTCAGCTGTTAAAAAGAAAAAGGCAATTCTCGGTATTGAAGAATCAAACCACATTGTAATTCCTAAATATTTTCTTTTTGACGATGCAATTTTAATCCCTCTTAAGGTTGCGGAAATTTTAATCAAAGAAAAAAAGAGACTTTCTGAATTAGTAGATGAAATTAAGATTTATCCCTTTGAAGATGTAGTTTTCGAATGTCCAGATGAGAAAAAATTTGAAGTTGTAAAAAGTTTAACTGAGAAATTTAAAAAAGAATACAAGAGAGTAAACACAATGGATGGAGTAAAAGTCATTTTTGACTTTGGTTGGATTTTGATCAGAGCTTCAAACACTTCACCAAAAATCCGCCTCTATATTGAAGCCAAAACAAAAGAAAAGCTTAAATTCCTAAAGGAAAAATTTTCAAAAATTTTGAAAAAATGGATCAAGCAGTAATTTTGGCAGCTGGAGAATCGTCGAGATTTTGGCCTTTAAATTATCGTCACAAATCTCTTTTTTATTTAATGGGTAAACCAATAATTTATTGGAGCTTGAAAGGCATAGAAGAGGCAGGAATAAAGAAAGCGATTATCGTTCAATCTCCAAAAAAGGATATTGAGGAGGAATTAAAAAAATTTAAATTTAAAAAATTAAGAACAATTTACGTAATTCAACCCAAACCATTATCTACTGGAAATGCGCTTTGGCATGCAAGGAATTTCTTAAAAACACCATTTTTTGTTTTAAATGCGGATGTACTGAATTCAAAAGAAATTTTGAACGAAATGATAAAAAAAATCAAGAAAGAGAAAAAACCAGTTCTTGCAGGACAAAAGACAAAGACACCATGGCTTTTTGGGATGATGAAATTAAAAGGAGAGAGAATTGTAAAAATTGTTGAAAAACCAAAAAAAGGAGAAGAACCATCAGATGTTAAAGTAGTGGGAGTGTACTACTTAGAGCCAAAGTTTTTTTTGTACTATCAGAAAGTGAAAAAGGGTCCTTACGATCTAGAAGATGCCCTTTCAGAGTATATGAGAGAAAATGATGTGAAAGTAGTTTTGATTAACAAAAGCGAAGAAGAGACGCCTGCTTTTTTGAAGTATCCTTGGCATCTTTTTAGTTTGAGAAAGTATCTTTTCGATAATTTCTTGAAAGAGACAATTGAAAAAACCGCAAAGATTGCTAAAAATGTAGTCATTACAGGAAAGGTTTACATTGGCAAAAACACGAAAGTCTTGGAGGGGGCTATAATCAAGGGTCCTTGTTATATTGGGAATAATTGTTTGATTGGAAATCACTCTTTAGTGAGAGACTATAGCAATTTGGAAGATAACGTAATAGTTGGAGCGTTTTGTGAAATTACTAGATCGATATTTCAAAAAAACTCTACTACTCATTCTGGTTATTTTGGTGACTCAATCGTTGGAGAAAACACACACATTGGAGCAGGAACGATTACTTCTAACGTAAGACTAGACAGGGGAGAAATTTTTTCTGAGGTTAAGGGAATAAGAATAAACACTGGATTAAGATCCTTTGGGAGTGTGATCGGAAGAAATACTTACGTTGGTACAAAGGTAAACATTATGCCAGGTAAATTCATTGGTTCAAATTCCAAAATCGGTCCGAACTCAATTATTTTTAAAAACTTAAAAGACAATACTATTTTCTATGTTAAATTTAAAGAAATCAAAAAGAAAATCTGTTAAAAAAATAAAAAAAGTAGGAATCTACGTAGCCCACGATGATGATTTAATTTTGGGGGCAGGAGGAAGAATTGTTCAGCATATTAAAAAGGGAGATTGTGTTTTTGCAGTAATTTTTACAGATGGGAGAAATTCTCATAAATCAGTTTTAGGAATAAAGGAAAATCCATCAGTTTTTGCAGTTGGGAAAAAAAGAAAAGAAGAAATCAAAAAAGCGGCAAGGATCTTGGGAATTTCAAAAGAAAAGTTATATTTTTTAAAGCTAACCAATGGAGAAGGAAGAGTATTTGAAAATTTTGAAGAAGCAAAAAAATTAGTTGAGGAAATAACAGAAAAAGAAAAACCAGATTTAATTTATTTTCACTATCCAGATGGTCATCGAGATCATCGTGCAGTAAGTAAAATTGTAACGGATTTAATGAAAAAAATAAAATTCAAGGGCCGAGCTTATCAATTTATTATTTGGTCAAAAGAATTGTCAGAAAATAGAAAAGAGCTTGATTATGAAATTGCTCCTCAAATCCCAAAGAAAGTTGTTGAGGTCGATATTAAAAATGAATTACCATTAAAAAGAAAGGCTTTATTCCAAATGAAATCTCAAGTTAACGTTTGGCCGTATTTAGATTGGTCAATTCAAGAGAAACCCATTTTGGAAAAAAAATTGATTGAACACTTCCTAAAGAATAAAGAAATTTTCATAAGGGTAAAATGAAAGAAAACAATTCTTACGTGATTGGAATAGATGGAGGAGGAACAAGAACCGTTGCAGTGATTTCCAATCTCAAAGAGAAAATTGTGCGAAAAATTGAAACTGGACCTACTAACCCAAATAAAATTGGCTTTGAAAAAGCAATTTCAAATTTAAAAGAATTAATTTCTAAACTTTCAAGAAACAAAAAAATAAAATTTGCTTATTTGGGATTAGCTGGAGGTTTGGAAAGAGACAAGAAAAAAAGAGATAAAATAAAGAGAGAACTTCAAAAATTGTTTAATTTTCCAATTTTTGTTGAAGGAGATCAACGAATTGCATTCAGGAGCGGAACTGATGAAAGAGATGGAGTAGTAGTAATCGCAGGCACTGGAGCTATTGCGATGGGATGGAAAAAAGGAAAAGAAGCAATTTCTGGGGGTTGGGATTGGTTGATTGGAGATCAAGGATCTGGTTTTTGGGTTGGAAAAAAAGTTTTAGAAGAAATTGGGAAAGCAGTAGATGGACGGAGAAAAGATTTTAAACTCCGAAAATTTATCTTTAAAAAACTTAAAATTAAAAAGGAAAGCGATCTCTACAAAAACTTTTACTCTCCAAATTTTGTGGTAAAAGTAGCTCTTCTTTCAAAATTCGTAGATGAATTTTCAAAAAAGAATGATAAATTTTCGAAAAAGATTTTAGTCGAGGCGGGGAAAGAAATTGCAGAGATGGCCATTTCAGTAATTAAGAAGTTAGGTTTTGAAAAAGAAAAATTTCCAGTAGTTCTTGTGGGAGGAATGTTCAAATCCGAAATCTTTAGAAAAGTTGTTGAAAGAAAGATAAAAAATGTAGCAGAAAAAGCAAAATTTATTTTACCAAAAGAAGAACCAGTAATTGGTGCAATCAAACTTGCAATAGAAAAAATTACTCTTCAGGAAGTTTCTTGAGTTGAGAAGAAATCACTACTACTACCCCAGTAACTATTAAAGCATAGACAAATTTCCCTATTAGAGCACTTGATTTAGGAAAAAGGGTTTCAAAAAGACTTTTGATTGCTTCATTCCAAGCTAAAGCAGCAACCATCCCAAATCCCCCTAATATTAAAGTAAGTGTTGTTTTTTTAAACTCCTTTTTTACCTGCTTTACTTCCGTTTTTATTTTTTCTATAGGCTCCATTTTTTTGTGCCCGGGGAGGGACTCGAACCCTCACGGGACGACTCCCACACGATTTTGAGTCGTGCGCGACTGCCAAATTCCGCCACCCGGGCTCAATCATATTTTATCATAAATTTTTTCTATTTCAACATCTTTTCAAAATTACAATTTTTATTTGAGCATTTTATTTTTTTATTTTCCTCTACTAAAAGTGACCCACACTTTTGGCATTTTTCTCCTATAGGTTTGTTCCATAAAACAAACTCGCATTTTGGATAATTTGAACATCCCCAAAAAATTTTTCCTTTTTTACTTTTTCTCTTTACTATTTCTCCCCTCTTGCATTTTGGACATAAAATTCCAGTGGAATTTTCCAAATCAAATGTGTATTTGCACTTTGGATAGTTAGAACAGGCCAAAAATCTCCCATATTTTGAAACACGAATTAAAAGTTGGGCTCCGCATTTTGGACATTTCTTTTCAGTTTTTTCTAAAATTCCGGCTCCTTTTATTTCTTTGTATTTTTTGTTCAAATTTTCATTAAAAGGTTTATAAAATTCTCTTAAAGTTTCAACCCAATCTTTTTCTCCGTTTGCGATTTTGTCTAAGTTATCTTCCATTTTTGCAGTGAAATTTAAATCGACAATTTCTGGAAAGTGTTTTACTAAAAGGTCATTCACTAAAATTCCAACTGCAGTTGGATAAAATCTTTTTTTCTCATCTTTTTTTACATAATTTCTCTCCTGGATAGTTGCTAAAATAGGGGCGTAGGTTGAAGGCCTTCCAATCCCATGTTTTTCAAGTTCTTTAATTAAAGTTGCTTCGGTATATCTTGGAGGAGGTTGGGTGAAATGCTGCAAGGACAAAATTTTTACCACTTCTAAGATTTCTCCTTTTTCCACTTCTGGTAATTCTTCTTCTTCAAATTTCATTGGATAAACTTTCAAAAATCCATCAAACTTTAAAATTTGTCCTTTTGCCAAAAACCCGTAATCTTTTGCTGAAATTTCAACTTCTGTTTTGTCAAAAATTGCTTGCGTCATCTGGCAGGCTAAGAACCTTCTCCAAATTAAATCATAAAGTTTCAATTGCTGTCCATTTAATTTTTCACTTAAAGCCTCAGGAGTTTTTTCAACATCTGTTGGTCTTATTGCTTCATGGGCCTCTTGAGCAACTTTAGATTTTGTTTTATAAACTCTTTTTTGATAATAATTTTTCCCAAAATTTTTCAAAATAAAGTCTTCTGCCATCTTTAAAGCTAAGTCAGACAAATTTAAAGAATCAGTTCTCATATAAGTTATGTATCCCATTTCATAAAGTTCTTGAGCAATTTGCATTGTTCTTTCTGCAGGCCAAGAGAATTTTTGCCAGCAGACTTGTTGCATTGTCGAGGTGATAAAAGGTTCTGGTGGATTTCTTTTTGCCTCTTTTCTTTCAATTTTTAAAACTTTAAATTTCGCATCTTTTAAATCCTCAACAATTTTTTTTGCCTCTTTTTCATTTTTTATTGCGAATTGATCTAATTTCTTTCCATCTTTTTTCACTAATACCGCCCTAAATTCTTTTTGACCCTGGACTTTTGATTTTTGAGTTTTCAATATTGCTTCTATCGTCCAGTATTCTCTTGGCTTAAAATTTTGAATTTCTCTTTCTCTTTCAACAATCAACCTTAGGGCAACAGATTGAACCCTTCCTGCAGAAAGCCCCCTTGCCACTTTCCTCCAGAGTAGGGGAGAAAGCTTGTAACCTACAATTCTATCTAAAATCCTTCTTGCTTGCTGAGCATTAACCAAATTCATGTCAATTTTTCTTGGGTTTTTTAAAGCCTCTTTTATTGCCTGCTCGGTAATTTCGTGGAAAACAATTCTCCAATATGGTTTTTGTTTTCCAAGTTTCAAAAGATAAGCCAAATGATAGGCAATTGCCTCTCCCTCTCTATCAGGATCTGTCGATAAAATTACGAGCCTTGCTTTTTTCGCCTCTTTTTCAATTTCTTTTATTCTTTCTTTCGCCTTGGGGATAATGACATAAGTTGGTTTGAAATCATTTTCAATATCGACTCCAAATTTATGTTCTGGCAAATCTCTTACATGTCCAAAAGAGGCAACGATTTTAAAATCCTTGCCCAAAAACTTACTGATGGTCCTGGCTTTAGTTGGACTTTCAACGATTACTAATTGCATAAATTCTCCCTCCTAAATTTTTTATTTTACCCTCAATTTCCAAAACTGAAATCAAAGAAGCTACTTTTGAGGGCGAAAGTTTTGTTCTTTCAATGATTTTTTCAATATCCAATGGCCCTTCTCTTAAAATTTCCAAAATCAAATTTTCTTCTGGAGTTTTTCCCTCCATTTTCTTTTCTTTCATTTTTAAATTTTCAAATCCCAATTCCCCTAAAATATCCTCTGTTGTTTCTACCAATTTTGCTCCATTTTTTATTAAAAAATGGCAACCCTTCGATTGACTAGAAAAAATTGATCCTGGTACCGCAAAAACTTTTCTTTTTTGCTCTTTTGCATAATTTGCAGTAATTAAGGCTCCAGATTGCACTTTTGCCTCAACTACTAAAACTCCAAGACACAATCCAGCAATTATTCTATTTCTTCGAGGAAAAGTATATTTTGTTCCATGAGTTCCAGGGGGGAATTCAGAAATTATTGCCCCTCCGTTTTCTAGAATTTTATCAATCAATTTTAAATTAGATTTAGGATAAATCGATTTTTCATCAAGACCTGTCCCCAAAACAGCAATCGTTCTTTTTCTTTTTTCAATTGCGGCTTTGTGTGCTATAGTATCAATTCCAGGGGCAAATCCTGAAACTACTGTCAATCCAGCTTCTACCAAACCAGAGGCAATTTGCCAAGCTATTTCTTTTCCATAATTTGAACATTTTCTTGCTCCAACGATTGCAAAACAATTTTCCTGAGGTACTATTTCACCCAAGCAATAAAGAATCTCTGGTGGATCTTTAATTTCTTTTAGAGGGTTAGGATAAATCTCATCTTTTATACTTATAATTTTAATTTCTTTGTTCATTTTTTCAATTTAACATTAATCTCAGAGTTTTTAAATTCGACTTTTTCCTTTATAATTTTTGACCTTCAAAGTATTATTTTTCAAAGCTAATGTACTTTCAATATTTGACATTTACCAAAAAAATGTTACAATTTTAAGCATATTTGCTCTTTGAAAATAAGACAAAAAAGGGAGGTGTAGAAAATGGCTGTCGGCCTAAAATGTCCCCGATGTAGAAACAACACACTCAGCTGTCGCTATCTAGGAGAGATGGGACCTCCTGATAGATTCTTGGATCGCTACGAAGCTGTTTGTTCTTGGTGCGGATATGTCGAAATAAGAGAGGTGGATGGTGGTTCACCCCTCGGAGCAAATTGGCCTACAAAATGTCCTTTCTGCGGTTTTGAATATTGTTGTGAGGAAGTTGATGGTACCGAGTAACATGATGTTTTGCTAGAAATAGTTGGAATAAGCCAGGTTATGCCTGGCTTCTCTTTATTTTTTCAATCGCTTCAGCTAGCATTTGGCAATACAAATTCAATCCCACTTTATTGATATTACCAGACTGTTCTTTTCCTAAAATATTTCCTGCACCTCTTAATTCCAAATCCTTGAGGGCAATTTTATATCCAGATCCTAACTCTTCTGCTTCTTTTAATGCCCTTAACCTCTCTTTTGCCAGGGGAGTTAGGGTTTGAGGATATAAAAAATAAGCAAAAGCCTGAACGTTTGCTCTTCCAACTCTCCCTTTTATTTGATACGCCTGAGAAAGTCCCAATTTTGTCGAATCTGCCACGATTAAAGTGTTGACATTTGGTAAATCTAGCCCAGCCTCAATTATTGTTGTCGCAATTAAAACATCGATTTTCTTTTTCTGAAAATCTTCCATTACTCCTACTAAATCTTTTTCGTTCAATCTTCCATGAGCTATTCCAAATCTTGCTTTTGGAAAAAGATTTTCTAAAAAATTTTTCACAGAGATTATATTTTCTATTCTATTATGCAAATAATAAACTTGACCTCCTCTTTTTATTTCTTTTTCAATTGCTTTTTTGACAATTTCCTCAGAAAATGGCAATATAAAGGTTTTAACTGGCAATCTTCCAGGTGGTGGAGTTTGAATCAGAGAAATTTCTCTCAATCCAGAAAGCGAAAAATAGAGAGTTCGAGGAATGGGGGTTGCAGAAAGAGACAAGACATCTATATTCTCTCTCAATTTTTTTAATTTTTCTTTTTGTTTTACCCCAAATTTGTGCTCATCATCTATTACTAAAATTCCCAAATTTTTAAATTCCACATCTTTTGATAAAATTCTATGAGTTCCTACCAAGATATCAATTTTGCCCTCTTTTAATTTTTGAATGGTTTCTTTTTGTTTCTTCTTAGATTGAATCCTGGTTAAGATTCCAATTTCTATAGGGAAATTTTTTAATCTTTTTTTGAAGTTTTGAAAATGTTGATTAGCCAAAATTGTTGTTGGACAAAGCATAACAGCCTGATAGCCAGCCTCAACTACTCTTATCATTGCTCTCAAGGCTACTTCAGTTTTTCCAAAACCAACATCTCCACAAATTAATCTATCCATTGGTTTTTCATTATCTAAATCTCTTTCAATATCTTCAATTGCTTTTTCCTGATCTGGGGTTTCTTCAAAAGGAAAGGTTTCTTTCAGGTATTTGACCATTTCGCTTTTTGGATAAGGAGGTCTTCTTACAACTTCTCTTTTTGCATAAATTTTTAAAAGTTCTCTTGCCAATTTTTCTGCCTCTTTTTTCACTTTCTTTTTTGTTTTCAACCAAACTAAAGTTCCCAACCTTGAAATTTTTGGCTCTGAAAATCCAACGTAACGAGAAAGTTTTCTTTCCAAGCCAACAGGTATGTAAAGGACGTCCCCTTGAGCGTACTCTATTTGATAGTATTTGATTTTTGTCTTTCCAGTAGAAAGGAATGTAAAGCCTTTAAAAATTCCAACCCCATGATCCAGGTGAACCAAATAGTCACCTGGTTTTAAGTTTTTAAGGTCAGAAAAAAATTTTTGTGATTTTAATTTCTTTTTTAAAATTTCCTTTTCTTTTTTTTCATTTTCAATTGTAATAGGTAGTTTGAAGATGTTTTCGATTCTATTTCCCGAAAACTCAATCCTCACTGCAAAGGTTAGATTGATTGGAAACACATCAACGATTCCTCCCTTTTGAGAAAATTCTCCTATTTGAGTTACTTGCCATACTTTTTCGTACCCCATTTCATCCAACCTTCTCAATAAAGAAGAAAAGGGAATTTTTAAATTCCTTTCTAAAAACAAAGTATTTTCCTGCCAAAAAATTTGAGTTTTCTGTGCACTCAAAATTCTTTTTATATTTTTTTCAAACCAAAAATTATCCCTTTCCAAGAAATAAGGTATTATACTTACAATTAATAATTCGTTAATTTGATCTATCATAATTCCCTGATATAATTAAAAAATAAGGCTCCTTCAAAATCAATTCATTCTTCCGAAAAAAGAGGTGATTAGAATGATGAAACTCGGAGAAAGAGGATACATTGGAAGGGTAAAGATTCCAGAAGGAATGTTGATTTTCGTAGATTGGTGGGTGATGAAGATATATTACAAGGGGAGGTGGTTTTTCCTTTTTTATCGGCATGAGGATGTGGAAAAGAAGCTTGAAGAGTTAATTAGACACATAGAAAACGAGGAGGTGGAAAAAGAAAATGGTTAACGATTTGCTTTTCCCGAGGCGATTCCGCCTCGGTTTTTTTATCGAAAATTTTTTAAAATCAACTATTGACAAGTTTCTAATAATTTTATATAATAATGTAAAACTGCGAGTGGCAAAGGGTGCTCACCTCCCATCCTTTGCCTTGAGTGCGGGGAGGGCCAAGTGCCCAACCCTGCAGCTCGCAGTTTTATTTATTAAATTCACTCATTGTTTTTTCAACTCCTTCTTTTATTACCATTTCAATTGCTTTGCAGGTTAATTCAATTGCTTTTTTTAAAATCTTCCTTTCTTCCTTACTAAATTTTTGGAGGACAAATTTTTTAATATCAACCTTTGTCTTATCGGTTTTTGTTCCAATTCCCACCCTAAACCTTAAAAAATTTTTTGTCTTAATTTCATCGATTATTGACTGGATTCCTTTGTGACCCCCAGACCCCTTTCCAAAAGAGATTTTAATTTTCCCAAAAGGAATATCTAAATCGTCATGAATTACGAATAGGTTTTCGGTCTTTATTTTGTACTTATCAATTAAAAGTTTCACAGCCTTTCCAGAATTATTCATGAAGGTCTGAGGTTTCACTAAAATAATTTTTTCACCCCAAATCCTTTTTTCTGAAATCATTGAGAAAAAATTCTTTTTCGTTCTAAATTTTGGGAATTTATTTTTCCTTGAAAATCTATCCACTACCAAAAAGCCAATATTGTGTCTTGTCTTTTCAAATTTCTTACCAGGATTCCCAAGGCCTAAAATAATTATCATCACTTCAATTTTATCTTGTTTTTGCTATAATTTAAATTATGGGAATTTTAGATTTCTTTAAAGAAATTTTACAGACGGTAGTTTTGGCCACACTCATTGTTTTACCAATTCGGCTTTTTATTTTTCAACCATTCATTGTTAAAGGACAATCTATGGAGCCTACTTTTGAAGATGGGGATTATTTGATAATCGATGAAATTACTTACAGATTTAGGGAGCCAAAAAGAGGGGAGGTAATAGTGTTTAAGAATCCAATGAACGAGCGACAAAGATTTATAAAAAGAATCATAGCTTTACCAGGAGAAACCGTTGAAATCACAGACGGAAAAGTGTTTATTTCAAACGGAGAGAAAAAAGTTTTGGATGAATCTTCTTATTTGACTTTTTCGTTTACCTTAGGAGACATGCAGATTACCCTGGGAAAAGAAGAATACTTCGTTTTGGGTGATAATCGACAATTTTCTTTGGATTCAAGAAGGTTTGGTCCAATAAGAAAAAAAGATATCGTAGGAAGAGTTTTTTTAAGGTTGTGGCCAATTTATTCTTTCGCTAAATTTGAAGCTCCAATTTACTAAAATGGCAAAACCAAAATTCCAAACTCCACGAGGAATGCGCGATATTATAGGGGAAGACTGGAAATACTTTGATAGAGTTTTTGAGGTAGCAAAATCATTTGCAAACTTTTACCATTTTGAAAGAATTGAAACTCCGATTTTAGAAGAAGCAGAACTTTTTACAAAAGGAATTGGGGTTTCAACTGATATTGTAGAAAAAGAAATGTTTTGCTTCAAAAGTAAGGGAGGAGATTATCTAGCTTTAAGACCAGAGGGTACTGCACCAGTTGTCAGGGCTTACATTCAACATGGAATGAAATCTCTCACTCAACCAGTAAAACTTTGGTATTTTTCTCAGTTTTTTAGATACGAACACCCTCAAGCAGGAAGATTGAGGCAATTTTGGCAATTTGGTTTAGAAATTCTAGGAGAACAAAATCCAGCCCTCGATGCTCAGATTATTTTGATTTTTTATAACATTTTAAGAGAACTAGGTTTTGAGAATTTAATCGTTAAAATAAATAGTATCGGAGATAGTTTTTGTAGACCTTATTACAAAAAAGTTTTAGTTTCTTATTTGAAAAGTAAAGTTTATGTTCTTTGTCCAGACTGCAAGAGAAGACTAAAAGAAAATCCATTGAGAGTTTTAGACTGCAAACGAGACAAATGTAAAGAAATAGTCTTTCAGGCTCCCCAAATTTTGAATCACCTTTGCGAAAGTTGCAAAAACCACTTAAAATCTGTTTTGGAGTTTTTAGACGAGCTCCAGTTACCTTACAACTTAGATCCTTATCTGGTTAGAGGATTGGATTACTATACAAAAACTGTTTTTGAAATCTTTGAAGAAAGTGAAAAAGGAAAGACCTTCGGTGCTTTGGTGGGAGGAGGAAGGTATGATAATTTAGCGAAAATTTTGGGAGGAGAAGACGTTCCCGCAGTTGGAGGTGCAGGAGGAGTAGAAAGAATTATTGAATTGATGAAAGAAAAACAACTTAAATTGGCGAGCGAAAAAGTTCCTAAAATATTTTTCGCCCAAATTGGAGAATTAGCGAAAAGAAAAAGTTTAAAAATAATCGAAGAATTCCGAAAAGAAAAAATTCCAGTTTATGAATCGATCGGTAAAGATTCTTTAAAATCGCAGATGAAATTGGCAGATAAATTAAAGGTAAAGTACGTTTTAATTTTTGGACAACAAGAGGCCTTGAACGATGAAATTTTATTGAGGGATATGGAAACAGGAAAACAGAAAAAAATGAGGTTGAAAAATTTAATAAAAGAGGTTAAAAAAATCTTATAAAAACATGCCAGTAAAAGTTTTTAGAAAAGAAAAAGAAACCGTCGGAAATTTAATCAAACGGTTCCAAAAAGCTGTTCAAAAGAGCGGAGTTTTGATTCGTGCTAGAGAGAAAATGTACAGAGATAGAAATATATCCGAAGAGAAAAAGAAAAGAAAAGCATTAAGAAGGGAAGAGATGCGAAAATACTATGAGAGGTTAGACAAATTAGGTTTATTAGAAAAATGAATCTCAAGGAAAAATTAGACCAAGATCTTAAAGCAGCAATGAAAGACAAAAAAGAACGAGAGGTTTCTGTTTTGAGATTATTAAAGCATTCGATTTCCCACAAAGAAAAAGAGAAACGCTACAAAATTTTCACTCAAAAAAAGGGAATAGAGGAAGAAGAATTAGAAAAAGAAAGTCAACTTTCAGATGAAGAAATCGTTGAGTTGATTTTTTCTGAGATAAAAAAAAGAGAAGAGGCAATTTTGGAATTTGAAAAAGGAAGGAGGGAAGATCTTGTACAAAAAGAAAGAGAAGAAATTGAGGTGTTAAAAAGATATTTGCCAAAGCAATTGACGAGAGAAGAAATTGAAAGCATTGCTAAAGAAATCATTCAAAAAGTAGGACCAAATTTTGGAATGGTAATGAAAGAAATTATGCAAAAGGTCAAGGGAAGAGCTGAAGGATCATTGGTCGCCCAAATTGTTAAGGAATTGATTTCACAACAATGAAAAATCTAATCTGCGCAATTGATATTGGAAGCTCCAAGATCAGAATTTTGGTGGTAAAAAAGGAAAAGACAAATCTTGAAGCAATTTTTAAAGCAGAAGAAAATTCAGAAGGTGTAAAAAAAGGAGTAGTTGTTAACCCTGAAAAAGTATCTAAAATTTTAAGAAACCTTATTAATTTAGCAAAACAAACTCTAAAAGTAAACATAACCTCTGCTTTCGTAAATCTTGGAGGAATTCACCTTTTTTCAATGCCGACTCATGCCCTTGTTTCAGTTTCAAGAGCTGATCAAACAGTTTCTGAAGAAGACGTTCAAAGAGTAATTCAAGAAGCAAAAATGGTTGGGGCAAGCCAGAATAAAGAAATCTTTGATTTGTTGATTAAAGAATTTATTGTTGATGGCGAAGGAGGAATTAAAGAACCCGTTGGACTAAAAGGAAGGAGATTAGAAATTGAAGCAGTTGGTTTAGGTTATTTTTCACCCTCTCTTGAGAACTTAAAAAAATCTCTTTTCAATTGTGGGTTAGAGGTTTTTGAATTAATTCCTTCTCCAGTGGCTAGTTCCAAAGCAGTTTTGTCAGAAAAACAAAAAGAAGTAGGGGTTTGTCTCTTAGATATTGGTGCCCAAACAACCTCGCTAGCAGTTTTTGAGGATGGGAATTTAATTTTTCTTTCAGTTTTGCCAATAGGTTCTCAAGAAATTACAAATAGAATAGCAATTCAAATGCAAATGGATCCAGAACTTGCAGAAAAGCTAAAGATAGAATACGGGTGTTGTTATTTTAAAGGAAAAAATAAAAGAGAAAGAATGGAATTTGATCATGAAGAACCATTGATTTTTTACCCTAAATCTCTAGCTAGGATTGTTAGAGAAGGATATTCAGAGATTTTCGATTTAGTGGTGAAAGAATTAAGAAAAATTTCAAAAGATAAAAAATTGCCAGGAGGAATAATTCTAATTGGAGGAGGATCAAAAATTCCAAAAATTGAGGAGTTTGCCAAATTTAAATTTAAACTCAATTGCAAAATGGGGAGACCGAAAGAGATTTTCAATTTAGAAGAAGATCCAGCTTTAGCAACTTTAGTTGGTCTAGTTTTTAGCGCTTTGGAATTGGAAGAAGAAAAAGAGGAAGCAAAAACCGGAATTCTATCAAAAATAAGAAAGATTTTTAGAATTTTTCTTCCATAAACTAATCTCTCGAATGAGTCTATCAAAAATATTTTTTTATTTTTGTCTTTCGTTTATTGCAGGCGTTTTAGTAGCCTCTTTTTTTGAAATTTCTGTTCAATTTTTAATTTTGTTTTTAATTTTTGCCTTGTTTTTAATTGTTTGCTTTAAAAATTCCTCCAAAATTTTACTTTTTGCCCTTTCTCTTTTATTTTTTCTTTTTGGAATTTTTAGATTTCAAAATTATTTTTCAAAAATCCAAAATCAAGAAATTAAAAATTTTATCGGACGGGAAATTTCTATTTCCGGAGTAATTTCTCAAGCTCCTAGCATAAAAGAAAAAATTATTACTTTTCATTTACAGACTGAAAAAGGAAAAATACTGGTGAAAACAGGAAGATATCCAGAGTTTGAATACGGGGAAAAGATAAAGGTCGTTGGCACCCTGAGGGAACCTGCATCAAAAGTCTTTTTCAATTACAAAAATCATCTATTAAAAGATGGCATTTTAGTTGAAATGGACTTTCCAAAGATTGAAAAAACAAAAGAAAACTACGGAAATTCACTAAAGAAATCGTTGATATTTTTAAAAAGAAAAATTGAAATGGTTATAAAAGAAAATCTTCCCTATTTACATTCTGCACTTTTAAGATCCCTTTTATTTGGGGAAGAACAAGAAATTTCCGTTGAATGGAAAGAAAAATTAAACCAAACTGGATTAAGGCATATTGCAGCGGTTTCTGGAATGAACATTACCATAATTTCTTCTTTGATTTTGAGCTTTCTTTTATTTTTGGGCCTTTGGCGCCACCACGCTTTTTATCTTTCAATTTTTTTAATTTCCTTTTACGTTTTAATGATTGGCGCCCCCTCTTCTGCAATTAGGGCAGCAATTATGGGCATTTTGTATTTGACAGCCCAGCATTTTGGAAGAATAGCAAGCGGAGAAAGGTCAGTAGTTTTTGCTGCAACCATGATGCTTTTTTTCAATCCTTTGCTTTTGAGATATGACATTGGCTTTCAGCTTTCATTTTTGGCAATTTTAGGGATTATCTATTTTTACCAGTTCTTTTTTGAAAAATTTCAAAAATTTCCAAAAACAATCAGAGAAGGGTTATCGTCAACTTTGTCTGCTCAAATTTTTACTTTCCCAATTCTAATTTACAATTTTGGTCAAATTTCTTTGATTTCCCCTCTAACTAATGTTTTGATTTTGCCAATTCTACCAATCATTACAATTTTAGGATTTGTCTTTTCTTTCTTTGGGATAATCTTTCAACCAATTAGTTATTTTCTTTCTTTCCCTTGTTGGTTTTTATTAAGTTATCTTTTAAAAGTTGTTGATCTCTTTTCAAAAATTCCCTTTTCATTTTTAGCGCTCAAAGTCAATTTTCTTTTTCTTTTAGTTTCTTATTTAATTTTGATCCCCCTTACCTTTCATTTGAATAAAAAATTTTCCCAGCCCCTATTTTTAAGATAAAATGAATTAATGAAAAATTTCTGGCTAATTTCAGTCAACATGGGATACGGACATCAAAGGACCGCTTTTCCTTTGAGAAATTTTGCCAAAGAGTGGATTCAAGCGAACGATTATGAGGGAATTCCAAAGAGAGATAGGGACATTTGGGAATGGAGTAGAAGAGGATACGAATTCATTTCTCGTTTCAAAAGAGTTCCAATAATAGGAGAATTCGCTTTTTCTATTTTCGATTTTTTTCAAAGAATTTATTATTTTTATCCAAAAAGGGATTTATCTCAACCAAATTTTGCTTTAGAAAGACAATATTCACTCTTCAAAAGTGGGTGGGGGAAGCACTTGATAGAAAATTTGAAAATAAAAAATGCAAATCTGCCTATCGTTTCAACTTTCTTTACTCCTGCCCTCATGGCAGAGTTTTTTGAATATCCAGGAGAAATTTTTTTAATAGTTTGCGATACCGATGTTTCAAGGTCTTGGGCGCCTCTAAAGCCAAAGGAATCAAAAATAAAATATTTTGTACCAAACGAGAGAGTTTTTGAGAGATTACAACTTTATGGAGTAAAAAAAGAAAACATTTTTTTAACAGGATATCCTCTTCCAATGGAAAACATCGGGTCTGAAAATATGGAAATTTTAAAAGAAGATTTAAAGTTTCGACTTTTGAATTTAGATCCAGAATTTGTTTATTTTGCAAAATACCGAGAATTAGTTCTTTCAAGACTAGGACCTTTACCAGAAAAGCCAGATCATCCATTAACGATTTTGTTTTCTGTTGGGGGAGCAGGAGCTCAAAGAGAAATTGGAGCAAAAATTTTGGGGAAACTAAAGGATAAAATAAGAGAGAAAAAAATAAGAGTGATTTTGTCAGCAGGAATTAAAAAATGGGTCAGGGATTATTTTTTAAATTGCATTAAGTATTTGAAAATTGAAAAATTTTTGGGAGAGAGCATTGAGATAATTTTTGAGGAAAAAATCGAAGATTATTTTGAAAAATTCAACAGGGCATTGAGGAAAACAGACATTTTATGGACAAAACCATCTGAGCTTTCTTTTTATTCTGCTTTAGGAATTCCAATAATCATTGCTCCTCCAATTGGTTCTCAAGAAGAATTTAATATGAGATGGCTTTTGAAATCTGGCTTTGGAATTTTGCAAGAAAACCCAAATTATTTAGATCAATGGCTCTTTGATTGGCTAAAAAAAGGATATTTGGCAGAGGCAGCAATGCAAGGATTCGTTGAGGGGGAAAAACTTGGAGCTTTTAAGATTTTGGAAATAATCAAAAAGTTTTCAAAATGAAAAAATTTTTAAAATATTTTTTTACTCTTATTTTTCTTCTCCTCATTTTTTCTTTTTGTTTTTTCTTTGTTGGGAGAGTAAAACCAAAAGAAAAAATTGAATGGGGAGTAGTGTTTTCACAAAAACATTCCCAGCTTTTGGGATTGAACTGGAGAGAAAATTATCTTGCAATTTTGGATGATTTGAAAGTAAAAAATTTAAAAATTATTAGCCATTGGGATTTGATAGAGCCCAAAGAGAATGAATACTTTTTTGAAGATTTGGATTGGCAAATAAAAGAGGCAGAAAAGAGAAATGCAAAAGTAATTTTGGTACTTGGAATGAAAACAGGGAGGTGGCCAGAATGCCACGTACCAAAGTGGGTGAATATTGAAAGCCCTATGCTGGAAAATGACTTATTTGAGTATTTAAAGGTTTTCATTGAAAGATACAAAGATTCGAACGCAATTTGGGCTTGGCAAGTAGAAAACGAGCCATTTTTTCCTTTTGGAGAATGCCCAAAAATTAAAAAAGATTTAGTAAAGAAAGAGATAGAATTGGTAAGATCTTTAGACTCAAGGCCGATAATTTTCACAGATAGCGGAGAATTTTCTCTTTGGATAAACGCAGCAAAATTTGGAGATATTGTCGGAACAACTTTACATCGGAAGGTTTATTTTAAAGAAATCAAAAAATATATTACCTACCCTTTCTTACCAGTTTATTATTGGAGAAAAGCAAAACTAATTGATTTTTTCTTTGGCAAAAAAGTAATTATCACTGAGCTTCAGGCAGAACCTTGGTGCAAAAATTTAATTTATAATTGCCCTTTAGAAGAGCAAAAAATTACAATGGATTTTGAACAGTTTAAAAAGAATGTTAATTTTGCAAAAAACACCGGAATAGATACAATTTACTTTTGGGGAGTGGAATGGTGGTATTGGATGAAAGAAAAGGAAAAAGATTCAAGGTTTTGGGAAAATGCAAAAACTTTTTTTTAATATGCCAACTTTATCAATTATCATTCCAACCTTAAACGAAGAGAAATATTTGCCGATTTTGCTTTCTCAAATTACAAAGCAAAATTTTACTGATTATGAAATTATCATTGCCGACGCGGGATCTACGGACAAAACTGTTGAGATTGCAAAAAGTTTTGGTTGCAAAGTTGTAAAAGGAGGATTGCCAGCCAAAGGAAGGAATGAAGGAGCAAAAGTTGCAAAAGGAGAAATTTTTTTATTTATGGATGCAGACAATATTTATTTGCCAGATAGGTTTTTAGAAAAATTGATTTCTGAATTTAAAAGAAGAAACTTGGGAGTGGCATCTTTTCCAATTTATCCAAAAGGAAATTTTATAGATAAAATTTGCTATTTTCTCTACAACAAATTCGTTGAAATTTTTCAAAGATGGACTGCCTTTGCCACAAATTGCGTATTAATAAAGAGAGAAGTTTTTGAAAACATCGGGGGTTTTGATGAAGAAGTTTTCATCGGAGAAGATCACGATTTAGCAAAAAGAGCAGCAAAAATTTCAAAGTTTGGATTTATAAAAACAGAACCTATTTTGACTTCAGCTAGAAGGTTTGAGGTGGACGGAAGATTTAAAACTTATGGAAAGTATCTATTAGCTGGAATTTATATGTTATTTTTTGGTTCTGTTAAAAAGAAACTTTTTGAATACAGATTCAACGATTTGAAAAATTCAAAAAATAAATTAAAATTTAAATAGTATGGAATTACCAAAACCAGAATTTCAAATGGAATATCCAAAACTAGAAGAACCTAAAAAAAAGAAAGAATTTAATCCTTTTCTTTTGATTTTTATTTCTTTTCTCACAGGTATGATCGGAGGGATGTTCGTTGGTAGTTATTATTATCACAAAATCGGCAATTTAATTTCAAAATTAAAAATAGAAATTCCTCAAAAGAAAATTGAAAAAGGAGAAAGAGTGGAAAAAATAGACAAAAAAGAAGAGACTGAAACCTATTTACCTCAAATTTCACAAGAAGAGATAATAATTAAAGTTGTAAAGAAAGCCTCCCCTGCGGTAGTATCTGTTATTGTGACTAAAGATATTCCCAAACTCAAACTTTACTATGAAGAACCGTTCAAGGAATTTGAAGAGTTCTTTGGAATTCCTTTTGAATTCAAAATTCCCCAATGGAGACAAGAGGGTTATGAAAAAAAAGAAATCGGAGGGGGGACTGCCTTTTTTATTTCAGAAGATGGAATGCTTTTGACCAATGCCCATGTCGTTTCAGATAAAGACGCAGAATACACTGTGTTGACAAACGATGGAAAAAAATATCCAGCAAAAGTCTTAGCCAGAGATAGCGTTCGAGATTTGGCAATCTTAAAAGTGGAAGGAGGTCCTTTTCCAACCTTAAAACTCGGAGATTCAGATAAATTGGAAATTGGTCAAACTGTCATTGCGATTGGAAATGCTTTGGGTGAATTTAGAAATACAGTTTCAGTTGGGGTTATTTCTGGTCTAGGAAGGACTGTTACAGCTTCTGGAGGAGGAGTGATTGTGACGGTTGAAGATGTTATCCAAACAGATGCTGCAATCAATCCTGGAAACTCTGGGGGTCCTCTTTTGAACTTAAAAGGAGAAGTAATCGGAGTGAACTTTGCTATGGCAGGTGGTGCAGAAAATATTGGTTTTGCAATTCCAATTAACAAAGCAAAAAAAGATATCGAACAAATACAAAAATATGGAAAAATCGTTTATCCCTTTTTGGGAGTTAGATATTTGATAATTAACGATCACATTCAAAAAGAAAACAATCTCCCGGTAAACTATGGCGCTTTGATCGTAAGGGGAGATAGAGGAGAGCCAGCAATTTTTCCAAATTCTCCTGCAGAAAAAGTAGGATTGAGAGAAGGAGATATAATTTTGGAATTTAACGGAGAAAAAATTACAACCGAAAACACTCTTGCAAAAATCATTATGAAATATAATCCCGGCGATAAAGTTTCATTAAAAGTTTTAAGAAAAGGAAAAGAAGTTATGTTTGAAGTTGTTTTGGGAGAAAGAAGTGAGTAATAAATTCTCTTGACAAATTATTTCATAGCTGTTATAATTTTTCAAGGAGGTGAAGAAGATGATAGGAGTAGTAGTGGGAGTGGCTTTTGTGTTAGGTTATCTTGTTAAGGGGCTCATTCCTCAAGAATTCTCTACGTTGGGCGATTTTTTGATCGTGTTGATATTAGGACTGAGCCTCTTTGTGCTCGCTGCGTCGCAAATTAGGCGAAATTGAAAAACACCGTTTTCAAGGAGGACTCTAAAGAGTCCTCCTTTTTCAGTTGACTTTCTTTTTTTTGAGATGTATAATGACTTTGAGAAAAAATCATGAACGGGGCCAATTTTACTCATAAAGCTCAAGATGCAATTTTAGCAGCTCAAGATTTAGCAAGAGAGTTAGGGCAGCAACAAATAGATGCCCTCCATTTGCTTTATGCGCTTTTGAATCAAGAAGAGAGCATTGTTTTGAACGTTCTGGAAAAATTAGGTGTTGACATTGAGGCTTTGAAAAAAAAGACAAGATATTATTTGGAAAAAATTCCAACTATTATCACTCCTCAAAGTTTTGGACAATTTTACTTAACTCAAGATATGGCGAAAGTCTTAGATGTCGCTAGACAAGAAATGAAAAAAATGGGCGATGAATACATTTCAGTTGAACATTTATTCTTAGCACTTCTTTCTACTGATACAAAAGCAAGAGAAATATTAGAAGAAGCTAAATTTATTCAACCTGGAGGAGTTTCTTCTGTTGAGTTTGGAAAGTTAAATTATTCAACTTTTTTGAAAGAAGTAATGAAAATCAGAGGAGGACAAAAAGTAACTGATGTAGAACCAGAGACAAAATACCAGGTAATAGAAAAGTATGCGGTTAATCTAACAACCTTAGCAAGACAAGGAAAATTAGATCCTGTTATTGGTAGAGAAGAAGAAATAAAAAGAGTAATGGAAATTTTATCAAGGAGAAAAAAGAACAATCCTGTCTTAATTGGGGAAGCTGGAGTAGGGAAAACTGCGATCGTTGAAGGATTAGCCCAAAAAATTGTCAAAGGAGAAGTTCCAGAAAGTCTAAAAGGGAAAGAATTAATCTCTTTAGATTTAGGAGCCTTGATTGCTGGGACAAAATATAGAGGGGAATTTGAAGAAAGAATAAAAGCTTTGCTTAGAGAAATCAAGAGAGCAGAGGGAAGATATTTATTATTCATAGATGAATTACATACTTTAGTAGGAGCTGGAGCTGCAGAGGGTGCAGTCGATGCCTCAAATCTACTAAAACCTGCGCTAGCAAGAGGAGAATTGAGATGTATTGGAGCAACAACTTTAAAAGATTACCAAAAATATATCGAGAGAGATCCTGCTCTAGAAAGAAGATTTCAACCAGTTTATGTAGCAGAACCATCGATTGAAGAAACTATTGCAATTTTGAGAGGAATAAAAGAAAAATACGAACTTCATCATGGGGTAAAAATTACAGACGATGCAATTAAAGCTTGTGCTCAGCTGGCAGCAAGATATATTACCGATAGATTTTTACCAGATAAAGCAGTCGACTTAATGGATGAAGCAATGTCCTCTCTGAGGCTGGAAATTGAATCAGAACCTGAAGAGCTAGCAAAGATAAAAGAAGAAATTCAAAAATTAGAAATTGAATTAGAAGCAGTGAAAAAAGAAAAGAAGGGAAAACAAAGAGAAAAAGCACTTTTAAGACAGATTGCAGATTTGAAAGAGAAAAAAACAGAGATTGAATCTAGGTTTAAGATTGAAAAGGAGTTAATAGAGAAAATCAAAAATTTGAAAAGAGAGATTGAAATTTTAAAAAATGAAGCAGAAAGAGAAAGCGCAATAGGAAATTTACAAAGAGTAGCAGAAATAAAGTATGGAAAAATTCCTCAATTACAAAAAGAACTTTGGACTGCAGAAAAAAAGCTAAAGAGTATTCAAAAAAGGAAAACTCTTTTAAAAGGGGAGGTCACTGCTGAAGAGGTAGCTAAAGTTGTTTCAAGGTGGACTGGAATTCCAGTGACAAAACTTTTGGAAGAAGAAGCAAAAAAATTAGAAAGAATGGAAGATGAATTACACAAGAGAATTGTTGACCAAGATGAAGCGATCAAAGCTATTGCAAATGCAATTAGAAGAGCAAGAGCTGGAATTTCAGAAGAAAAAAGACCTTTAGGGAGTTTTCTCTTTTTAGGGCCTACTGGAGTTGGGAAAACTGAAACTGCAAAAGCTTTAGCAGAATTTCTTTTCAACGATGAGAACGCAATGATCAGGTTAGATATGTCAGAGTATATGGAAGAACACTCAGTAGCAAAAATGATAGGTTCTCCTCCAGGTTATGTTGGTTATGAAGAGGGAGGACAGTTAACAGAAAAAATAAGAAGAAGACCTTATTCTGTAGTTTTGTTAGATGAAATTGAGAAAGCTCACCCAAGGGTGTTTAATATCTTACTTCAAATTTTAGAAGATGGAAGATTAACTGATGCAAAAGGAAGAGTTGCTTCGTTCAAAAATGCAATTTTAATTATGACCTCAAACATTGGAACTGATATTATTGCAAAAGAAGCCCCTTTGGGATTTGTAACTGGAGAAGAAAAACAAACGAGAATGGAATCTTTGAAAGAAAAAGTTTTTAGTGTTTTAAAAGAACATTTTAGACCAGAATTTTTAAACAGAATAGACGAGATTATTATTTTCAATTATCTTGGCAAGAAAGAAGTAAGACAAATTGTAGACTTGGAATTGAAAAAAGTTGAAAATCGCCTTTTAGAGAAAAACATTAAAATCGAAGTTACTCAAAAAGCAAGAGAGTATTTAGCAGAAAAAGGATTTGATCCCAATTTGGGCGCAAGGCCTTTAAAAAGAGTTATTCAAAAAGAAGTCTTAGATCCTCTGGCACTAAGGATTGTTTCTGGAGAAGTAAAGGGAGGAGACAAAGTTAAGGTTGATTTTTCAGAAGGGAAAATTGTGTTAATTACTCCAAAAGATCTATTAAAAGTAAAAAAAAGACAAGAGAAGGTTACTGTTTAAACCTGAAAACATAAAATATGACAAAAAAGGTTGTTGGCCTTTTGTTGGTTTTTATTATAGGAATGGTAGGAGGAATCTTTGCGGAAGAAATTTTTTGGCCCTACTTTGTAGAGAGACCGCTTTTTCATAAATACAAACTTGATAAAGGAGCAATTTTTGTTACCGAAAGAAAAGAAATAACAATTCAAGAAAACACTGCTCTGAAAGAAGCAATTGCAAAAATTGAAAAGACTGTCGTTTTTTTACGAAGCAAAACAAAAAAAGGAAAAATTTTAGAAGGCTGTGGATTTACTTTAACTTCTGATGGGTTGATAGTTACCTTAAACGAACTATTGCCCGAAGGATCCACCAGCAGTCTCTTTGTGGAGGGGGAAATTGTACCTTTTCAAATCTTAAAAAGAGATCCTGACAAAAATTTAGTATTACTCAAAGTCGATAAAAAAAATTTAGCTACCGCAGGTTTTTTCGATTTTGAAAAACTTAAACTTGGCGAAAGAGTGTTTTTAGTTGGAATTTCTTTTGAAGAAGGAAGATTTAAAAAATTTACAGAAGAAGGAATTGTTAGAAGTTTTGATGAAAGAAAGATCGAAACAAACATTCAAAGCTCGAAAGAACTTTTAGGTACTCCCCTTTTTGATATTGAGGGAAATATTTTAGGGCTAAACTATCAAGGCAAGGATGGAAAATTGATTTCTATTCCTGTAAACCACATTAAATCCTTCGTGGGGATTTAAATTTTTAATGAGAAAATATTTACTACTAATTAGCTTTTTGTTTTCTGGAATAGTTGTGCTCTTTTTATTTTTCTTTTTTCGTTTTTCCGATAAAAATTTTTACTTGGGTGAAATTTCTTCTCCCTTCTGGAATTTTGAAAAATTTCGCAAAGAAATTTTAGACGAACTTGATAAAGTTCATTATGAAATTCAAGATTTGCAAGAAAGCATTTCAATTTTAAAGGAAAATCTTCAAAATCGAAGAGAAGAAGAAGGATTGGAAGAAAAAGTTTTACTCTCTTCAAGGGTTTTTCAATCAGATGAGGAAAACGAAAAAGAAAAAAATGAACTATCAAAAGAGACATTAGTTATTTGTCAAAAGAAAAACAACGATTTCCCAAGGCATCAAGTTATTTTCAATGAAATTTGCTGGATGGGAGATGAAGATTCTCCAGCTAATGAATGGATTGAAATAAAGAATGTTTCTGAACAAGAGATCGATCTTTCTGGGTGGCAAATTTTAAATAAAACCCAAAAAATCAAAATCATTTTTGAAGATGACACAAAAATTGCACCAAACGAAATTTTGGTTTTAAAAAGAGGAGATGATTTCTCAGGAGCAATCAAGAATTCAGATGAGGCTTTGTTTTTGTTTGATAAAGATTGCAATTTAGAAGATGAAATTGTAGTGGATAATTCTTGGCCGGCAGGAGATAATTTTTCAAAAAGAACAGCAGAAAGAAGAAAAGATTTAAATTGGCAAACGAGTCAAGATCCCGGAGGCACACCGGGAAAGGAAAATAGCCTAGGTTTGGTTCTAATTCAAGAGGAAGAATCAAAGAAGAAAGAGTCTCAAATTTCCCTTTCCTTTCCAAAAACAGTATTGGTAAACCAAGAATTTGACGTTTTACTTTCTGCCACAAGTTTAGAAAATGAAGTTTACGACGTAAAAATTTCAATTTTAAAAATTTCTGACGATCCAGAACAAAAAAGAACAATTTCTGAAATATCTCTCAACGGAGAAGAATGGCAAAACTCCTACAATTATTTAATCAAAGTTTTTGCCGGAGATTCTTTTTCTGGAAATTTTAAACTGAGAATCTCTCAAAAATATCAAGATCTCAGGGGAGAAGCAGAAATTTTAGCTAAAATAAGACAATCTAATAATAAAAAAGTCGTCTTTGAATCTAAAGAAAAAATTTTTTTGGAACAACCAGAAAGAATTTCTTATACTCCTTTTTCAGTTTCGCATTCTCAAACTTCCTCTCAGACGCTCTCCAGTACTTCTTCTCTCTCAGAGAATACTACCTCCTCTCAAGAGGTTATTCCCTTGTTTCAGTCAATAAAAATTTTAATTTCTGAAGTGTGTGTGGGATTAGATGAAGCAAAAAACGAGTTTATTGAACTTTACAATCCAAACGATTTTTCAATTTTAATTTCTGATGAATATTTCAAGTTAAAATTAGTAGATTCTAGCAATAAAGTGACAACAAAGAAATTAGAGTGGAAAAACAATATTATTTTTCCAAAAAAACATTTTCTTTTAGTAGGAGGTGAAATTCCAATAGAAGCAGATGCTACTTTCTCAAGCCAACTTACCTATGTTAGCGGAGTGATTATTACTGATAAAAACGACAATATTATCGATAGAGTAGCGTGGGGCACCAAAGAAAAACTTCCACCTCCAGCAGCAACAGAAGGAGAAGGAATATTGTTGGAAGAAGGATTAAAAACAGGCCAAAGCTTAGAAAGAATAGATTTCCAGGATACAGATGATAATTCTAAAGATTTTCAACTTAAATTAACTCCTTCACCCCAAAATTCAAAGAGTTAGATCCTTTATCTTGTTTTTAATAAAATAAATGGTATATTATAATTAAAAAGGAGGTGGTTCTCTCAATTTCAAATAATTCCGAGTAGTTCCTTGAAAATTGAATATTAAGACCCTCTCAAAACTACCATGAATCCAATAACTGTTACTTTATCCAAAATTAAAGTAAAAAAGAAAATCATCAACCTGGGGATAGTAATAGCTTGCGTGGTGGCTTTTGCTGTAGGATACTTGCTAATTTTTAAAGGAGTACCCAGCCTAAGAATAGCTCAGGTTCTTAGAGAACATAAGAAGGCAGAAGAAGAAAAGCTTCCAGAGGTTGTGATAACTCCTCCTACTGAGGGCCAAGCTGAGAGCCAACCTAAGATTTACGAAGAAACAGCAGAGCCAGGAGAGGGTATTACCCATTTGGCAAGAAAAGCCTTGAGAGATTATTTGAAAGAAAAAGGCGGAGAATTAAATTTGAGTCCTGAACATAAAATTTTTATTGAAGATTATCTCCAAAAAAAGACTGGGGATTATTGGCTTAAGGTAGGACAAAAGTTGACCTTCTCTGAAGAATTAATCAAAGAAGCTATTGAAAAAGCTCGCTCCTTGACTCCAGAACAACTCCAGAACTTAACCCAATATGCGAAGCTTGTCCCAAGCTTGAATTATTGATAAAATGTCCTAATGTCCTACCCTAAGGAAAAGCTGATTGAACTTACTAAAAGAATCTATCAATTAACCCTCTGTTTCCCCAAGAAAGAACCCCTCAGGTATAAAATTAGAGAAATCGCAGATGAAATCCTTTTGAATGTTATTAGGGGAACTAAAAACCCAACACACAAAGATTGGGAGGTTTTAGATTCTTTTTTGGAAATTGCAAAAGAACAAAATTGGGTATCTCCAAAGGCAATTCTCGACGTAAAAAAGGAATATCAAGATCTATTTGAGAACTTGTATATTCCTTCCATTAAATCCCAAGAAAACCTCAATTTAAGAGAGAATACATTAAATGGGGTCCGACCCCATTTGAATCTAAACGGGGTTGAACCCCAAGTAGTTCACGAACCCCAAGTAATTCATGTAAATGAAAGACAAAGAAAAATTTTGGAAATATTAAAAGAAAGAGAAAAAATTCAGGTAGGACAAGTGAAAGAGTTCTTTCCTAATGTGAGCAAAAGAACTTTGAGAAGAGATTTTCAAAAATTGGTCAAAAAAGGTATAATCGAGAGAATTGGAGAAAAAAACAATACCTTCTATAAATTAAAGGAACTATGGATAAATTAAAAAAGGAATTTAGTAAAATTTATGATCACTACGTTGAAAAAATTTTTCGTTTCATTTTCTTGAAAGTTAACTCGAAAGAAATTGCAGAAGACCTCACTTCTGAAACATTTTTAAGAACTTGGGAGGTTTTTTCAAATCAAAATTCAAAAATTGAAAACATTTCAGCCTTTTTGTACCAAACCGCAAAAAATTTAGTTATCGATTATTACAGAGAAAAAGGAAAAGCAAAAATAGTTTCTCCAGATTGTATTCCTTCCTTGTCTGACTCTAATGAAAATCCTCACAAAAAAGCACTTGTGAATTCTGAAATGGAAAGAATTCAAAAAGCACTCTCTCAATTAAACGAGGATTATCAAAACGCAATAATTTGGTATTATTTAGATGATTTACCGATTCAAGAAGTAGCAGAACTTTTAGGTAGGACAGTACCTGCCACCCGTGTTCTCATTTCAAGAGCGATTAAAACTTTAAGGGAAGAATTAGAGAAACTGTAACAAAATTTTAAATTTTTCGTCATAAATAATATGATAACAGAAAAAGAAGTTATCGAAAAAATTCAAATTTTAAAACAAATAAAACCCGAAAAAAATTGGGTTTTTTTAACCAAAGAAAAGATTTTAGGGAAAGAGCCCTCTTTTTTTCCATTTTTTAGGCCTGCTTTCTCAGTTCTTTTTGTTAGTTTAGTTTTGTTGGGCCTTTCTTTTACTTCCTTGCCGGGTGAGCCTTTTTATCCTATAAAGAAATTAGTAGAAAAATCACAAAAAGTTTTAGTTCCGGAAGAAGAAAAACCAAAGGTAGACCTAGAATTGGCTAATAAAAGATTGGAAGAGTTGTCTAAAGTAGCGGAGAAAAACGATGTTAAAAAAATAGTTCCTGCTTTGAGTGAAGCAAAAGAAACAGTTGCTCAAGCAACCAAGAATTTGGTAAAATCTAAAAAACTGGACAAAGAAATCGTTCAAAAAACTTTAGAATTTGAAACTAAAAAACAAAAAGTTGAAAAAGTTTTGGGAACAAAAATAACAGAAGAGGAAACCGAAAATCCTACAAAGTTCGTCGCAAGCTATCTTATTGAAACCTTATCAAAGAAAGATTTAACCCAAGATCAGGCAATCATTCTGGAGAAAGCAAAGGAAAATTTTGAAAATCGAAATTATTCAAAGGTATTAGAATTACTTCTGCCAATTAGCCAATAGGTCGCGCTTTTGTGGGCATTTATTTGCCCAAAAGGTCGGCGCGATAAAATAACAAAAAATAAAAAGAACAATGAACATCAAAAAAGCTGGAGCTCTCTCTGCTGCCTTGAGTTTATTGGCAGGAGTTGCTTTCGCTCAAACGATCGATTTAGGTGCTTTGCTCAATCAATTCTTGAGCTGGCTACAACAAAACCCACAGATAGTACAGCAGGTGGCTCAGGTGGTGGGAACTCAAGTTCAACAAGCAATTGGAGTTCCCTCAGCGTGTGTTGGCGTAACCTTTACTAGAAATTTGAGCCTTGGAATGAGTGGGGCAGATGTTAAGTGCTTACAAGCTTTGCTCAACAAAGATCCAGATACCCAGGTAGCAGTAACTGGTCCTGGTTCTCCTGGAAATGAAACAAGCTACTTTGGTCCAAAGACCAGAGCAGCAGTGATAAAATTCCAGGAGAAATACAGGGATGAAATTTTAACTCCTGTTGGCTTGACTGCTGGAACTGGGTATGTTGGACCAAAAACAAGGGCAAAGCTGAACGCACTCTTATCAGAAGCTCAAGTTACTCTCCCCTCCATTCCAATTCAACCAGAACAGCCAACTCCTACTCCAACCCCAACACCACCTGAGGAAGAGGTAGTCGGAGAAGAGGGAGCCCTTTCAGTTAGACTTTCCCCATCTCCTTCTGGAGTGACTGTTTATGAAGGAGAACAAAATAAAGCAGTGGTAGCTTTTGTCTTGAAAGCAAAAGATTCTGAGATTACAGTTCAAAGAATAGATGTGAAATTCACAAAACCTGCTGGCTACACAGGTAAAGTCTACAAACTCTTGAGTTATGCAGCTTTGTACGATGGGGAAAATGCAATCAAGGGAGTATCCCTCTCTTCCGATACAGTAGATAGCGAAGGAAAAGTAAGATTTAGTGGATTGAATATTGTTGTTCCAAAGGACGGAGAAAAAACCATCACTGTGAGAGTAAGCGCAGCAAGCACCCTCGATGCCACTGGAACTGTTACTGTGACTGTTGACGAAGATTATGTAAGAGGAGTTGATACAGCTAGACTTCCTGTCTACAATACTGGAAAGGCTGAAAGACACTTCACTTTAGCCAAAGCTAAGACACCAACAGTACGCGTTGCTCTTAATAGTACTGCTAGTCCAAAAGAAGGAATTGCAATTGTTGACAAAGACTCTGATACCGAAGTCACCTTGGCAGTCTTTGACTTGAAAGCAAAAGATGCTGATGCCAAGGTAACAAAGTTGAAATTTGCAGCAACCGGCACAGGAGCTGATTTAGTAAATGGAATTTATGTTTACGATGGAGACAATGCGATTTGCTCTGAAACTCCTGATACAAGTGGTGTCGTCTCTTGCGAAGATTTAGAGGTGACAATTGCAGAAAATACTACAAAGAGCCTTACTGTTAAAGCACTAATTAATCACGATTTTGGTAGTGTTGGAGAAGGAGGAAAAGTTAAAGTTTCCTTAACTGATGTATCATGGGAAGACAAAGAAGGAAATGAATACGATGCAACATCATCTGTGGAATCTAAGTTGGCTCACTTGTACCATGCTGCACCAGAAATCACCTTGGCTTCTTCAGGATCTAGCAAAGTTGCAAAGAATAATTACGAAGTGACCCTTTCTTTGAAAGTCACTGCCAAGGGAGAGGATATATATCTTAAGAAAGGAACAACTTCTGATGATTGGTTAAATGTGGAAGCACCAAGTGGCGCTGATCCAAGTTATTCTTATGCAGTAGTGAGCGCCTCTGGTGCTGAAGAAGTAACTGTTGGTGGAGAAAAATACTTTAAAGTGAGCGAGGGTGCGAGCGCAAGCTTGACGTTGAAAGTCAACATCGTATTAGCTTCAACTAGTGACAGTGGCTACTACAGTGTGAGTGTTGATGCGGTTTCATGGCATGCTGAGGGACAAACTTCCGATACCACTTGGACTCCAACTAATCAACCTTGGTTGGCAGATCTCAAGATTGAAAACGTCTCTTGCGCTTACGAAAGCTAATCTTTACTCTTAGCGTTTATTTTCCGCCTCTCCTTGTGGGCGAGCCCGCCAGAAAATTTTCTGGCGGGCTTTTATTAAGGTTGAAAACTTTACCTTTTGGAATTTTTGACCTAAAATGAAAAAATGACCTTCAAGTTTAAGATTTGCTATTTTAGACAACTGTTTTTTATTTTCCTTTTTATATTTATATTTCCTTTCTTTTCTCTTGCTGATGAATACGGAGAAAAGAGAGTTTTTTACATTGATTCAGAATACGATCTTTATGGTAGAAATAAAACCTACGCAATTTTAATCAAAGTTTCTAAACAGGGATATTTTTATGTTGAAAACGATTGGTGGGAAGAATTAGAAAACACAGAGAAAGAAAAAATTGCAAAGATTGTTTCTGATTTGGCAAAAGAATTTGATACCAAAATTTATCCTATTTTGACTTCAACCTTAGGCTCAGAATGGAAACCTGGAATAGATAACGATGAAAAAATTACAATTTTACTCCATCGAATGAGAGGTGAAATTGGAGGATATTTTAGGGAGGCAGACGAATACGAAAAAAAATTATCCCCAACTTCAAATCAAAGAGAAATGGTGTATTTGAATTTAAAATTTTTAGAAGAACCTGTAATTAAGCCACATCTTGCTCACGAATTTACTCATTTGATCACTTTCAATCAAAAAAATAGGATCTTAAAAAGTGAAGAAGAAACTTGGTTGATTGAACTAAGAAGCGAAATTGCTCCTACCATTGTTGGATATAAAGAACATTTGGCAAAAAGAATAAATCTGTTTTTCAAGAATCCAAAAGATAGTTTGGTTGAATGGAAAAATGAAGGTTCAGATTATGGAGTAATCTCAATGTTTGGAAATTATCTTTTTGATCATTATGGTTCGAAAATTTTCTCTGATACTCTTTACTCAAAAGAAACCTCAATTTCAGCAATAAACGAAGCTTTAAAGAAAAACAATTTTGCTGACGATTTTTTTCAAATTTTTAGAAACTGGTTGATTGCAGTTTTAGTTAACGATTGCAGCTTAGGTGAAAAATATTGCTACAAAAACGAAGCTCTAAAAAAACTTAAAATCTCACCAGAAATCAATTTTTTACCAATTGCTAGCGAAAGCGTATTAACTCTTTACCGAAATGTAAAAGATTTTGAGGGCGATTGGCAAAAATTTATCGGAGGCTATGGAAATCTGGTTTTAGAATTTAATGGTCAAGACAATGCAATTTTCGATGTTTCTTATTTACTCTGCGACAAATCTGAAGTTTGTAAGATTGGTTTTCTAACCTTAAATCAAAACCAAGAAGGAAAAATTTCTATTTCAGATTTCGATAAATATTATTCTTCTCTAACGTTGATTACTTTTTCAAAAACTAAAACTTCAGGTTTTGAAAATGAAACTCCTTCTTATTCCTATTCTGTAAGAATTTCTTTTGGGAAAGGAGAAATCCCCACGAGTTCACCTTCTTTTGAAATCAGTTGTACTCAGCTTACAAGGAACCTAAGGTATGGAATGAAAGGGAAAGATGTAAAATGTCTTCAAGAATTTTTAAAATCCCAAGGACCAGAAATTTATCCTGAGGGTTTAGTTACTGGTTATTTTGGCCCTCTTACTTTAAGGGCAGTCAAAAGATTTCAACAAAAATATTGGCAAGAAATTTTGGCTCCTTGGGGATTAACTCAAAACCAACCCACCGGCCTTGTTGGCCCCACCACGCGCGCCAAAATCAACCAACTTTTACTTCAACTTCAACCTTCACCCTAATTCTTTTTAATTTTTTACTTCATCTTTCTATGATTCAATATCTATCGTATTAACTCACGATCGTGAATTAATACCACACAATTGAAAAAATGAAGTACAAGTATTATTTCAGAAAACCTAAATCAGAAATTGTAAAGGACCTTCTCTATTGGCTATTTGTGATAGAATGCATTTGTTTTGCTGCCACTTCTCCTTATTTTTTTATTAATTTCCTAAAAGCTTTTAAAAAATGGAGAAAATCTAAAAAATACAATAGGCGAAAGGTTTATGACGCTTTTTATTTATTGAGAAAGAAAGGAGCGATTAAAATCCAGAGAAAAGACCATCAAGTTTATATTAGTTTAACTGAAGAAGGAAAAAAATTGGCTGGTTGGCTCCAAATTGATGCTTTAAAAATAAAAAAGCCCAAAAAATGGGACAAAAAGTGGCGAATAATAATTTTTGACATCTCGGAATTAAAAAGATTATACCGCGATGCCTTTCGAGGGAAACTAAAAGAATTGGGGTTTTATCCTCTGCAAAAGAGCGTTTGGATTTGCCCTTTTGGCTGCCGAGACGAAATAGAATTGTTAAGAGAATTTTTTGGTCTCAAAGAAAAAGAATTAAGATTAATCGTTGCCGAAAATATCGGAAAAGACGATTGGTTGAGAAAAGTTTTCAAAATTTAACTGACCAATTAAAAAACTAAACAAAAATGTGTTGTATTATTTCACGATCGTGAAATAATCACACACATTTGTTGTGGATAATTTAAGGATTGAATTTAATGTTTGGTTGTGGATAGCTTGACTTGACAGATTTTTTTAAGAAAGGTTATTTTGAAAAAATATGGATAAGAAGTGGATTTTTTTAATTTTTCTCTCTTTCATTTTGGTTCCTTCTTTTGCTAAAGCTCAAGATTTCAATCATTTTTTAGCTCCCTCAATCCCTGGACGAGTTGAGGGAAAGGGAAAAATTTTTGAAATGAAAGATAGCACTTATTTAAATGTCACTTTAGAAAGTGAAAAAGAAATAGAAGTAGTTTTTGAATCGATCCCAAGAATGATCAGTTTGAACATTGCCTCTTCAAATGAAGCTGTAACTATTTTAACTATTAAAGGCTTAGAGCCAAATAAAAAATACTTTAAATATGAAGACACCCATAAAAATGAAACTGAATTTTTCTCTGGTGAAAAAGGAAGTTATAGTTGGGAGCAAGATTTAACCTTGCCCCATTACATTTGGATTCAAGAAATAAAAGGAACGATTTATATTTCTGGACCGGAAGATTGTGTTTCACCTATAGGTATTTGGGATGAAACTTTTAGAACTTGTACTTTGGTTCAAGATGTAACTACTTCAATAGAAATTGCAACCAGCAGTATTACTTTAGATTGCAACAGCTATAGGGTTAGTGGTCAAAACACTGGGCATGGAGTTTATTTGAGAGATAAGACTGATATTAACATTAAACATTGCTTAATCGAAAACTTTTCTACGGGGATTTTCCTTTCTTTGGCTGAAAATGTTGTTGTTGAAAATAATGAAATTTCTAACAATTGGTATGGCATCGATTTAGAAAATTCTCAGAAAATTCAAATCAAAAATAATACTCTTTTTGACCATCTTCCTCGTTATAATACTTATGGTGCCACGGCTATTGTCATTTCCGGTTCTTCTTTAAGCACTATTTATCAAAATAGAATTTTCCATAATGAGATTGGTATTTTTATGGCTCTTTCCTCTTCAAACTTAATTGAGGAAAACGATTTTCAAAATCTTTCTTATAACCTTGAAATTTATAGTTCTTCAACTCAGAACTTAATTAAAAATAATAGTTTCAAAAACGCCTCTCAGATTAATCTCCTCTTGTTTGGGTCAAATGATAACGAGATAACTTTGAATGATTTTGACCAAGGAGGGGGACACATAGCAATAGATGACTCAAATAATAATCTTCTCACGAAAAATACTTTTAAAAATGCTTATCGGGTAATTTCTTTTTCCAGCTCTTATGGAAAGGGAGTGACCCAAAATAAAATTTATTTGAATAACTTTATCGATAATACATTTAATTTCTTGAAAGAAAAAAAAGATGTAATAAAAGATAATTTTTGGAATTCTCCTCAACCCTTAACTTATTCTTTTCAAAGCAAAACTTATACAAATTATCTTGGAAATTTTTGGTCAAACTATCAAGGTAAAGACGAAGACGGAGATGGAATTGGCGATACTCCTTATGTCATAAATTCAGAGAAAGACGATTATCCCCTCATTAAACCCTGGGAAAATTATCTTTTTCCTTCCCTACCACATCTCTTGATTTCTGAAGTTTATTATGATGTGGCAGAAGATAAAGGAGAGGAAAGAGACAATGAATGGATAATAATTCATAATTTAGAAAACGAACCAATTGATATCTCAGAATGGCAAATCTGCGATAACGAAAGATGCGATAAAATTCCAACCAGTTCAATTCCTGCAAATGGTTTTGCGATTATAACTCCAACCTCTACAACATTTAATTATTGGAAAATTCCAAATGATATGGTCAAGGTAGTTTTAGGCAGTAAATTTGGAGGCCAAGGTTTGGCTAATAACGGCGATAGAGTAATTTTAAAAGATAAAGATGGAAATTTAATCGATGCGATGAGTTACGGAAATGATAAATCAATTTTCGATACTCCCCCTAAAGCGAGAGAAGGATATTCTCTTTTAAGGTATCCTCCAGATAGAGATACAGATACCGGTGAAGATTTTATCGAAACTGAACCGACAATTTCAAATAAACCACCAATTCCAATTTTCAATTTCTTCCCTAAAAATCCAGTAAAAGGAGTGAAGGTTAAATTTGATGCTTCATTCTCAGACGATCCAGATGGCGAAATTGTCAAATTTGAATGGCAAATTGCCTCAACCACTCTTTCTGGAACTACAACTGAATTTGTTTTCAATGAGAATGGCGAATATGAGATTACATTAATTGTCACTGACAATGATGGCGCCACTTCTTCAACCTCAACAACAATTAAAGTTGAATCTTTCTCTTTTGCAATAATTACTGATTTACATATTGGAAGGCATTATCAAGAAGAATACGAGGGTCAAGAATATTATTTAACTCAAAGGTTAAGAAACGTTGTTAAGTGGATAAATGAAAATAAAGATGAGATTAAATGCGGAGAAAATGAAACTTGTCCAATAAAATTTATTGCCATTTTAGGAGACATTACAGAAAACACTCCCTTAGCTGGCTTTTGCAAAGCAAAAGAGATTTTAGATGAACTTGAAATTCCTTATGTTCCAGTTTTTGGCAATCATGATGTTGGAACAGACAAAGAATATGAACAGTGCTCAAAATGGAAAGGCCAAGACTATTTTGATGAAGTTTTCTGGTCAATGAATCCTCCGTGTGAAAACGCTTCTTCTAGTAAAAACTTTGAATTACTCTTAAAAGAATTAAACTTTCAAAGAGACGGACTCCACAAAGATTATAAAAATTTCTCCTTCTCTTTTGGAGGAATTAATTTCATCGGCTTAGATTTCAATTCAAGGGAACATTTCATGAAGATTGGGCCTGGAGTGGGTTCAGATGCTGTATTGAATAGGACAAATAAAGAATGGCTAGAAAAGAAATTAGAAGAATTTAAGGGAGAACCTATAATTTTGTTAGCGCATCATCCGTTGATATTTGATCCAATTAACGCGTTTAGCTTTACAGAATTTCCTCAACTTGAAAATTTGATAAAAAACAATAACATGTTATTTTTTGATTTTGGTGGTCATATACATAGTTTTGAGGAATGGCATGGAAAAGGATTGTGGATTGCAAACGCAAATAAGAAGTATGCTCCAATAGGTTATACAACTGTATTAACATCAGAAGCACTGATGGTAGGTTCTAATGGAAGAGGGGCAGAGAAACAAATAAAAGAAGATGAAAAAGTAATCAATGGGGTAGTAAATGGTAAAAAAGGAATTGTTAGAATTGTGAAAGTTTTTGATAAAAATAATCTCAATCCCTACAATTGGGAAACAACAGAAAAAGAAGATGAATTTTTAGCACTTAATCCCTCATTGAATTTAGGTCTTTCAATAAGAAAACAATTTATGAATATCCCTTGTGTAGAATTGGAAGCTCACAAATTTTCAGAAAAACCCTCTTATTTTGTTTGGGAGTTTGGAGGAGAAATTTCTTCTTTAGATTGCAATTCTGATTTTTCAGAATGTTTAGTATGCTATAAAGATGCTGGAGAATATACGATTACTTTATTTGCCAAAGATAAAAATTCAAGTTTTACTGAATGGATCTCAAAAAAGATAACGGTTAACGAGTCCGTTATTCCTCGCACAATTAAAAAATCATTAGAACTTATTAAAAAAGGAATTGAATTTATTTCAGAAAAAACTCGAATGAGTTTTGATAAAATTGGCCAAGTTATAAAAGATAAAGTTCATATCTTCAAAAAGGAATCTCCTTCTGTTCCTATAGGAGAAATAACGGTTCATTTTGAAAATCTTAATGAAGATTTAGATTTATCTACACTAGTTGTTGATACCGATATTGAAAAGAGAAAAGCGATTCTTCATATGGAAAATTGGCCAAACGAGGTTGAAAGGTCGAAAGTTTTATTTCTTCCAAACAATGGAAAGTAATAATAAAAAATTATTTTTATCGATAGTTATAGGAATAATTGGAAGCGTGCTATTGATTGTAAATTTCTTGTACTTGTATGGAGGACCTCCTGGAGAATATACTACTGAATCAGGATTTAAAAGAATATATTCATTTTTAATGAGTCGCTCAACAATTTTAATGATGTGTTTAGTAACGATCGGAGAGTTCGGATTTTTAATTCCTCTTTTTCTTTCCCCCATAGGAATCGTTCTTTCAGTTAAATGCTTTAAGTTTTCTCAGCTAAAATTAGCAATTTTTGCTATCGTTCTTAATTTAATCAATCTCATTTTTGCCTTATTCATTGCTTGGCTTTTATTTGGTTTAGCAAGAGGAATGTAATTGGAAATTTCGACATTTCACGATTTCATGAATTCATGAACTTTGGAAGTATCAAAAATAAAATTTCAAGGATTCCACTTTTGTGGAAAAGTGGAATGGTGGTTTTGGTAAGTGGGGTTTTAGTTTTTAATGTTGTTTTAGCTCAAATTCCTTATGAGGAGGGGCAAGTTTATGTTTGTCCTTTGGCAGCGAAAATGGAAGAAATAAATCCAAGGTGTCCGTGTAGAATTGATTTGGTTTTGGGAGAAACAGTAACTAGCACTTGCTCAGTTGATGGGAAAACTTACGAAATGACTTTAACAATTACAGAATATGAAGAAAAAGAGTATTATGCAATTTTGGGATTTGAAAATGGGGGAGCGGGAGTGAATTTTCCACCTAAAGCAAAAATTTTGGTTCCTTCTGAAGCATATGTTGGCCAAGAAATTTTATTCAATGGCTCGCAATCTTTTGACTCTAACGACGATCCGTTAGATTTCAATTGGAATTTTGGCGATGGAAATTTAACCATTGGAGAAAAAGTTTCTCACATTTATCAAAATCCCGGAGAATATTTAGTAACTCTTACAGTTTTTGATGGAATGGTTTCTTCAACCGCAACTACTACTTTAAAAGTTTTATCGCCCACGGGTGTTCCAATTAGCAGAGGATTCGTTTATTTTGAAAAAGAAAAAGGAACGAAGAAGGAGAAAGAAACAAAAGAAGAGATAGAAAAAAAAGACATTGAAGAATCTTTTCAAAAAACGCAAAAAATCACCCAAAAGCCAAAAGAACCAGAGAAAATAACACAAATTTTAAAGATTGAAAAACCAAAAGAAAAACCAAAGGACGAAAAAAAGTTCTTTCCCAAAGAGGAACAATTTGAAACAACAATCCCGCCTCAAAACTTTACCTCTTTATTTTTAGCAAGTTTAAAAGAAGTAATCGTTACACCGAAGGTGATTCTCTCGTTAGCTCTTTCAATTTCAATTTTGATCTACATTTTGGTAAAAGAAATTAGACTTTGGTTCAAAAAATAATGTACTTTGTTCATCCACAAATTGAAAGAAAAAACTTAAAAAAAGTTTTTAAAAGTTTTTTTGAAAAGCCAGATTTTGAATTTTTGAAAAAGAAATTGGCGAGTTATTTCCCAGAGAAAGACCTTGTTTTCACTGACATGGGGAGGTCGGCATTTAAAATTGTCGTTGAGAAACTGAATTTGAAAAATTCCCAAATTTTACTTCCAGCTTTCATTTGCGATATTTTTTATCCGATTTTAAAAGAATACAACATTGAACCAATTTTTTTAGATATTGATTTGAAAACCTTCAATGTTAAAATCGAAGAAATCCCACAAAAAATTACTCCAAGAACCAGAGCCATTTTAATTTGTCACACCTTTGGTCTTCCAGTTGCCTTTGAAAAACTTTATTTCGCCCTACGAAATACCCCATACGCAATACGAAATACGCAATACCAAATACCAATCATCGAAGATTGCGCTCACTCTTTTTTTGCAAAGTATAAAGAAATTCCGGTTGGAAATTTTGGCATCGCGTCTTTTTTCTCTCTTTATAAACAATTTCCAATTGCCAGGGGTGGCCTTTTAGTTTTCCCCAAAGATTGGAAAATTGAATTGCCAAAAACAAAATTTAATTTTAGAGATTTTATTTCTCTTTTGAATTCTTTTTCACCCTTTGCTTTTTTATTCAAAAAATTTGGAAGAGAAATTGCACCAAAAATGATAAGAAAAGAAAAATCTAAGAAGCTCCTTGGAATTAACGATGTTTCTTTGAACCTTTTTTTTCAATTTTTAGAAGATTTTGAAAAAAGTTTAGTAACAAGGATTGAATTGGCAAAATTTTTTCAAAAAGAATTAAAGTCACTTGGTTTTGAAGTTCAAGAAGGAGAAGGGAATGTTTTTTGCTATCTTTCAGCCTTAATTCCGAAGGAATTTTCAGAAAAAAGAGATCTTTTTGTAGTTCAAATGAGAAAGTACAACGTATTTTGTACCAGAATTTGGAAAGATCCGATAATCTTGAATGAAAATGTCCAAAAAGATTACAAAATCAATTTGGCAGATTTCCCAAATGCAGTCGAAGTTGCAAAAAGAATTATTAATTTCCCTCTCCAAAACTATTTTGAAGAAAAAAACATCAAAAAAATAATTTCTGCAACAAAGGAAGTTTTAGCAAAAATCAAATAAAATTAATTCACATCAACTAAATAAAATTTCTTTTTATTCAGCTAACATGACATTTTCACATTTGCACAATTGATCAAATGTGCAAATATCGGTAAAATTTGAAAAATATGGATATAGTTCAAAGGATTTTTAAGAGTTTATCAGGAAAAACAAGGTTGGATATTTTACTTTTGCTTTTAGAAAAAGGGGAATTGGCAGTTAATGAAATTTCTTCTCTTTTAAACCGGAAAGTAAGCACCGTTTCAAGAAATTTGAGAATTTTAGAAAAAGATAATTTTGTGAAAGCTCGTCACACTTCAAAGAACGTTTACTATTCGGTAAAAAGAGACGAAAAATACAAATACAACTTCAAAATTTTGAAACTCTTAAAAGAAAGACTAAAAGAAATCAAAAAATTTCAAAAAGCAGAAAAATCAAGAAAACATAAAAAATGAACATTTGCATATTTGCGCAAATGTGCAAATATCGAAATCAAAGTTTTTTAAAGAAATAAAGAGTAAGGACGGAAAAGAAGATTTGGGAGATTAAAATTGAATAAACTCCGCCCCAGATGCCAAAAATTGGAATGAGAATGAAAAATAGTACGATTTTTAAAATTTGGGGGGCGAAATTTAAAAAGTAAAGCTCTCTTTTTTTAGCTTGAGCTAAAAAAGTAGTGGCTAAAAAGGAAAAGGGAGAAAGAACCAAAATTAAAGCCAAAACTTGGGAAAAAATTATTGACTCTTGATAAATGGGAAAGAAAACTTTAAAAAAGGTTGGACAAAAGAGAATGTATAAAATTGTGAAGGGAATTGAAAACCAAAAAAGTTTCAAAAATTTATCAAAAATGCTCCTTTTGATTTCTCTCAAGTTTCTTTCTGCCATTTTGGGAAGAGCTAAGGCAGAAAAAGGAATCAATTCTGAAATTCTTTCAACTAGCCTCAAGGCATAGGCATAAATTGCAACCTGAACAGGACCGATAAACTGCCACAAAATAACATTGTCAATTTGGGCTGAAATTGATCCTGGGATAGCCATTATTGTTAAATGTTTTCCATAGGGAATAGCCTCTCTATCTTCTTCGCTTGCCTTATTTATTTCCTTTCTTGTTAAAAGCCAAAACAAAAAAGTTGAAAAGGTGAAGGCAAAAAAGTAGCCAAAGATAATAAAAGTAATTTTTGGTTTGAAAATAATGAATAAAATCAAAATCAGGGCTGCCAAAAGATTGTGCGCGACAAAATATTTATTTTGCAAATCGAATCTTTTTCTCCCTTGCCAAAAAGCCAAATATAAAGAAAAAATTGACAAAAAAGGTAAAAAAACTCCCGCAAATAAAAAAGAAAGTGCCAATTCAAGATTTTTGTGTAAAAAATACCAGAGAGAAATTGCAAAAAACGTTAAAAAAGCAAAAATTCCAAACTTCAACTTTTCCTTTTCGCAAAGGAAAAAAGTTCTTTCTTTTCTTTGAGCTACAGAGCGAATTAAGGCAGTATCTAAACCAGGGAGTAAAACTAAACTGAGCATTGCTGACATTGAGATTATGTATTGATAAGTTCCATAAACCTCCTTCGTTGTAAAACGAGCGAATGCCAGTAAAATTAAAAACCCTGCCAAAAAAGAAAAAACTCTTCCAAAAAGCCACCAAAAAGAGCCTTCAACAACATACACCATATCCGTCTTTGTGTAATTTTGGAGCCACCTCAAAAACTGATAAATCTTCTCTTTTATTTTCATTCTTTTAATCTATCAAAAATTCTGGTAGAATAAAATCATGAAGTTACCTTCTTTTTTAAGAAAATATTTTTGGGATACTGATTTGAAAAATTTAACTCCCAAAAAGCACTCTCTTTTTATAATCTCAAGAATTTTGGAATTCGGAGACGAAAAAGCAATTTCTTGGCTTTTTAAAAATTTCTCAAAACGAGCAATAAAAAATTCCCTAAGGAAATTAAAAATCTCTCCAAAGAGTTTAGTTTTTTGGTCTTTGTTTTTTAATCTAAGAAATAGTTCATGTTTGAAAAGGCGATTCCTCCAAAAACAAAAAAAGCTCTGGCCATACTAGGTGAAAGTGGAATTTTAAAAGAAAGCTATTTGGCTGGTGGTACCGCACTTTGTTTACAACTCGGTCATCGAATTTCTTTTGATCTTGATTTTTTTACTGAAAAAGAATTTAAACCAAAAATTTTAACCCAAAGGATTAAAAAGATTTTTCCTCAGTTTAAAGTGGAAAAGACAGAATGGGGAACGGTTTTGGGCTATCTTGGTAAAAGTCGGTTTAGTTTGTTTTTTTATAGTTTCCCGCTTTTATTTGAACCAATAAATTATTTAAAAATAAAAGTTGCCAACGTAAAAGATATTGCCCCAATGAAAATTGCAGCCATTTGCGAGAGAGGGACAAAAAGAGATTTTATCGACCTTTTCTTTATTTTAAAAATGAAGAAAATCCTAACTTTAGAAGAAGCCCTAAAATTGTACGATAAAAAATTCAAACTTTTAAAAGAAAACAAATTTCATATTTTGAAAAGCCTCTGTTATTTTGAAGATGCTGAAAAAGAACCTATGCCAAAAATGATTGAAAAGGTAGAATGGATAGAGGTGAAAAAATTTTTCGAAAAGGAAGTATCAAGAATAGCTAAAGCTCTATTAAGGTAATATCTTAAAACATGATTCTCAAAAGTTAACAATTTTGTTAACTTTAAAAGAGTTTAAAAAATAAAGAAGTTAAAGAATTATGAGCTGGAAAAGAAAAATTTTAGTAACAGGTGGTGCAGGGTTTATTGGTTCTCATTTAGTTGATGCTTTGATTGAAAGAGGTCACAAAGTAGTTGTGATTGATAATTTATCTACTGGAAAAAAGGAAAACATCAACAAAAAAGCAAAATTTTATAAAATCGATATTTGCTCTCCAAAAATTGGAGAAATTTTTAAAAAAGAAAAACCAGAAGTTGTTTTTCATTTCGCTGCCCAGATCAATGTGAGAAAATCTGTAGAAGATCCAATTTTTGATGCCAAAGCAAATATTTTGGGTTCTTTGAATGTGATTCAAAATTTTATCAATTCTCAAAAATCTAAAATCGAAAACTTAAAATTTATCTTTGCCTCAACAGGTGGCGCAATTTATGGCGAAGCTAAAAAAGTTCCAACCCCAGAAAATTATCCAACCAATCCACTTTCACCCTATGGAATTTCAAAATTAACAGTTGAAAATTATTTGAAATTTTACAAAGAAAATTTTGGTTTAAAATTTGTTTCTCTAAGATTTTCAAATGTTTACGGTCCAAGACAAGATCCAAAGGGAGAAGCAGGAGCAGTGGCAATTTTCATTGAAAAACTTTTAAGAGGAGAAAAACCAACAATTTTTGGCGATGGAAACCAAACCAGAGATTTCATTTTCGTTGAAGATGTAGTTTCTGCTTCTTTGAAAGCAATGGAATACAAAGGAGAAAAAGAAATTTTCAACATTGGCACAGGAATTGAAACATCTATAAATGAACTTTACAAAATCATTTCAGAATTGTTAAAAACAAAACTCAAACCAAAATACGCCCCTCCAAAATCTGGTGATTTAAAAAGAAGTTGCTTGAATGTTTCTTTAGCAAAAAAAGAATTAAAATGGGTATCAAAGTTTAGTTTAAAGGAAGGTTTACAAAAAACGATTGAGTTTTTAAAATCTTAAAAATGACGAATTTTTTTAAACTTGACTTTAAAAATTCTCGGACTAAAATTAAAATATGGTGATAATTAAGCGAAACTTATTAGAAGAACTCAAATCTCATTTATTGGCAAAAGAAATTTCTCTAATCGTAGGACCACGACAAGTCGGTAAAACTACGTTAATGCTTTTATTAAAAGAATATTTAGAAAAGAAAGGTGAAAAGACAGTTTTTTTGAGTCTCGATTTTGAATCAGATAAAAAATTCTTTGTTTCTCAGAACGGTTTAATTAAAAAATTAAATTTAGAATTTGGAAAAGAAAAGGGTTATGTTTTTATTGACGAAATTCAGAGAAAAGAAAATGCGGGCCTTTTTCTCAAAGGAATTTATGATATGAATTTACCATACAAATTCATTGTCTCTGGCTCAGGTAGTATTGAGCTAAAAGAAAAAATTCATGATTCTTTAGTAGGAAGAAAAAGAATTTTCGAATTAAATCCAGTTTCTTTTGAAGAATTTGTTAATTTTAAAACAAACTATCGCTACGAAAGAAAATTGAATGAGTTTTTTAAGATTGAAAAAGAAAAAACAGAAAGTTTTCTTAACGAGTACTTAAATTTTGGAGGCTATCCCAGAATAATTCTTGAAGAAAAATTAGACGAAAAAATAAAAATCATTGATGAGATTTTCCGCAGTTACTTGGAAAAAGATATCTCCTATTTGTTAAAAATAGAGCGAGTCGATGTTTTCAGTTCCCTGATTAAGATCTTAGCAGACCAAATCGGGAAATTAATAAATTATTCTGAAATTTCTTCTACTTTAGGAATTTCCCTTCAAAGTGTGAAAAATTATCTTTGGTATGCAGAAAAAACTTTTATTATTCAAAGATTAACTCCTTATTTCAAAAACAAAAGAAAAGAAATTACGAAGGCACCAACAGTCTACTTTTATGACCTTGGCCTAAGAAATTATGCTTTAGGGCTTTTCGGGAAAATAGATTTTTCAACACAAGCTGGTTTCCTTTTTCAAAATTTTGTTTTTAATATTTTGAAAGAAAAATTTCGTTTTGGAGGCGCTACAATTCATTTTTGGAGAACAAAGGATAAAGCAGAAATTGATTTTGTCGTAAATTTTGGGAAAAAGATTTTACCAATAGAGGTAAAATATAAAAGATTAAGCGAAAAGAATTTTTCAATCGAAAGATCTCTAAGAAGTTTTATCGAAAAGTATCATCCGGAAGAAGCCTGGGTAATAAATTTAAGTTTGGAAAAAGAAGTTAAATTAAACAAGACAAAAATAAAGTTTTTTCCTTTTCAAAAGTTGTTTTTAGAAATTGAAAAATGCCTGTAAATTGATAAAAGTTGGCAAAAGATTTTATTTCCAAATAATCATAAAAAATTGTGATTTGCGGAAATGAATGAGTTTTTATAATTTATAATGTGTCGAAAGCCCTTCCAAAGGCCTGACGAACTGATTTGACATTTGTTTTGGAATTGAATACAATGTTTCCTATAGGAAACAAAATAAATAAAATTTCGTTTCCTTTGAAATACTATGGAGGAAATAAAACAATACCTTATTGATTTTCAAAAAAGAGAGTTTAAAACGTTTGATAGAGAGTTAAAAGTAAAATTTACTAAAGAATTCATTACCTCAATAATTGGCGCTCGAAGAGTCGGAAAAACCTATTTTCTTTTTAACCTAATTAACAAAATAAAAGACAGAAAGAAAGTTCTCTATCTTGATTTTGATTTACCTGAATTTTTAGATTTTGATGGAAAAGATTTAAAAAAATTAGTTAATCTCCATCTTCAGCTTTTTGGAAAGTTAGAGTATATTTTTCTTGATGAAATTCAAAATTTAAAAAACTGGCAAAAAGGACTAAGAGGAATTTATGAAGAGAAAAAATACTTTATTTTTATTACCGGAAGCTCTTCAAAATTATTAAGTAAAGAATTAGCCACTCAGCTGAGGGGTAGAACAATAACTTACACTCTATTTCCTCTTTCTTTAAAGGAAATTTTTTTGATAAAAGGTATACCGCTTCCTAAAGATTTAATTTCTACCTCCGAATTAAATAAAATTCTTTTTGAGTTTAACCAATATCTTGAGTTTGGGGGATATCCTCAAATTTTTAAAGAACGCGATTTAAAAGACCAAATTGTCAGAGATTATAAAGATTTAGTGCTCTTTCGCGATATCGTCGAAAGGTATCAAGTGAAAAATATTTATGTGATAAAAAGATTTTTTGAATATTTGATTTCTTCTTTTGCTAAAGAAATTAGTATCGACAGGTTTTACAATTTTCTAAAATCGCAAAATATTTCTTTAAGTAAAAAAACCCTTTACAATTATTTGGAATATTTTGAAAGTTCTCTTTTCTTTCATTTCTTGCGAGTTTTTCGAATAAAAGAGCGAATTAAAAAAGTCTATTTAAACGACATCGTTTTTGGTCACAAAGAAAGTGGAAGAAAGTTAGAGAATTTGGTTTTTATTGAACTCAAAAAAAAGGAAGAGAAAATTTATTATTTTAAAAATAATTTTGAATGCGATTTTGTTATCCCTCCAAAACAAGCAATTCAGGTTGTTTGGGAGTTGACAGATGAAAATAAAAAAAGAGAAATTAAAGGTTTAATAACCGCAATGAGATATTTTAAAATTAAAAAAGGAATTATTTTAACTTATAACCAAGAAAAACAAATCAAAGAAAATGGTTACAAAATCGAAGTGATTCCAGTTTGGAAATGGCTATTGAGTAAATATCTGGCTTGAAAAAACGATTAAAAATAATTAGGCAATGCTATTAAAAAAAAATGACAAAAGATTTCATTTCCGATAATAATAAAAAAATGTGATTTGCGGAAATGAATGAAATTTTACGAATTAAAAGAAAAAGCAAAAATATTCTACTAATGAAACTTTCTTCGCTTTTTAGAACTAAAAGTCAAAAACCGAAAAACTTTTATTCAAAAAACTAAAACCCAATCTTAAAAATTTCAAAAAGAAATTAGCCCATTCCTAATTGACGAGAAAAAAGTTTATTATTTGGATATTTTTGAAAATTTAATTTCAAAAGAAATA